>Ga0111186_1282_pt1 | contig 10109 bp, 4 predicted proteins | sample DeeMarSWOR324_28_FD_80243 | JGI IMG/M metagenome (GOLD analysis project Ga0111186, IMG submission 80243) | Phycisphaerae bacterium SM23_30 | reverse complement strand
ATATCGGCGTAATATCGCGGGCGGCGACAATACCTTCGCATATCCCTATGCCATTCAGAGTCGTGACGGCAAGATTCACATTATCTACACGACGAACCGCAGGACGACCATTATGCACGCCGTGTTCGACGAGTACGCCATCATCGGAACGCCACCCGAATTATAGATGTGTGGAATTTTACGAATAAAAATGATTAGGTAAAACTAAGTATGGCTTTGCCGGAATTTCGAAATAAATCGATTAGAATCAGATCGATAAGAGACATCGTGGAACGCTTTCACGTGAATTCGGAAGGGTATATCCGCGAGTATCGCATCTTTTTGGTTTTGACGGTAATCGCTGCCGTGGTGGATGCGGCTTCGAGAGGGTCACCCAGCAATCCGGCTAATCTCGATTGTCTTCGGCCCCATATTCGGGCCTATCGTCAGTAAGCTAATTCAGCTAACCGTAATAGTAGCCTTGACGGTCTATCTTCGCCATTGGGCGACCTATATATTCGTAGCCGTGATTATACTTTACACCTGGGCGGCATGGTATAATTTGTGGGGCTGCGATTTTACCCCATGAGATAACGTCTTTGACTATCTCATGGGGTGAATTATCCGAGACTGCTCGACTGGCTCGACCGCCTGTCTTGATGAGTGGCTCCTATTAAACCACATAGAATCAGGTATTGTAGTAACGGAATTAATATCAGCCCGAAATTTCTGTTACCACACACCAAGCTGCCGCCTTTAATACATGGGTTTTCCAAATTGAGAACTACGATTGAAAGGGAATCGAGATGTCGGAATTGGATACACAAAGAATACTTGAGCGGTTGGAACATCTGGAAAAGCAGAATCACAATATTAAGGTCGCTTGTTGTCTTGTTGTTCTGCTTGGCCTGATAGGTTTACTGGGCCGAGCGACTTTTGACGCCGTACAGAAAGTCCAGGCCCAGGAAACGGGAGAGCAGCGCAAGAAAGAGATTATTCAGTCCGAAGGATTTGTTTTGGTCGACTCAGACGGCACTCGCCGGGCAAGACTTGTAATGGAGGCAGGTATACCCTGTCTCACATTTCTCAGCGCTGATGGAAAGGTGACCGGCAGATTAGCAGTGGGCCGGCGGCCTGAATATGTGCGTTCGTGGCCCGAAGAAAAGCGTATGCGGCTGGAACCACCTAACGGTCTATATTTGTATGACGCTGCAGGTGTGCCACGAACTTCCGTCAGGCTTAGCAGCGGGTTCAGCGTTTATGATGAGAAGGGTCAGGTAGAGGCCAGCATGGGTAGTGATGGCGTGAGGGTGTGCGATGCAGAGAAAGTAGCTGCAATGAGCGGTACCGGCATAGGATTTTACGATGGTAACTGGGAAAGACGCGCATCACTGAACTCGACCAATGGACTTCACATTTACAATTCAGACGGAAAGGAAACTGCCAGCCTTCATCCCCGCAATGGTCTTATGTTATATGATTCAAAAGGATCGAGTAGTGTTAGCCTTCAACCCTGGATCGGTCTTCGCTTGCTTGGTACAGGGAGATCGGGATTGAGACTGCTTGGTATTAGTTCCTATGATGACGCCAAACGATGCCGTCTAAGTTTGAACGGCAACGATGGGCTAATTTTTTACGATGCTCAGGGCAAATCCAAAATTCACTCCGATCCCGGTCAGGCCAAAGACGAATGAATACAAACATGGGGACGGTTATCTATAAATCTTTGAAAAATTAAAAGGGCTGCGGGCGAAGAGCGCCCACAGCCCCAATTTGCTGTTTACCACGTGAGATAACATCTTTGACTATCTCACAGGGTGAACAAAGTTTAACAATTCATTACGGACAATTCTCAAGCCACTCGGATACGAAAGCCGCCAGGTCGTTTATATCGATTACTCCATCGCCATTATAATCTTCACATATTGTGAAGCTGACATCGGGAGTAAAGTGGTAATCTTCCGTTTCACCAATCGCGTATTTTGCTTGGGGTCCGGAGCCGGCATTACCTTTGGCCCCGGGATTACTGCCGCCCCTGTAGGGCTGGCCCGAAAGAGTGATCCTCATCCATATATCTTCCCTGCCGTTCTCAGGATGCCAGGACAGAAATCCCGGCGTGGTAATCTGATTTGCTCCGGCGGCCAAATTCACCAGGAACTGGTTCTGTACCGCCCATTCGGGTACTGGGCCACGCGGACACTCAAGAGTATCGTCCCAGTCACCATCGCGGTTCCAGTCGAGCCAGATATTGACCCAAAGATCGGTGTTCGGATTAACAACATTGACAATATAGTCGATTGTGGTGAAGCGGCAATTCGGCATATTTATCGGGAAGATAACGCCGTCATCGCCCTGATCCCGGTCCGGCGTATTATTGGAAGGCCTGATATTGTTTACGCCATCCTCGTCGGCGCCGGTATCGGCTTCGGTTTCACGGGTGATTTTACTGCCAAGATATGCCACTACTGCCTGGGCATTCAGATGAACCGGCCCGAAAGGTCCTGTACCGCTGCCGTCATTGTAAACAGTCGGATAATTGGCCGGGACAACCGGCAACGATCCTTGTGAAGGATATGCCCTCATGGCCACATGGGCGTTGTTTGTGCTGTCCGGAGCATCGCCAAGGTCTGGCTTGTTCTGAACTACAACTCCCTGGCAGCTAATAGTCATCAAACCGGCACCTTTCTCATTTCCATAGCCACCAATTTCTATCAGGTACTGACTAGCGGCGGTAGCAGCAAAGGTAACCTCTGACTGATAAGTACCGCCGGCATCATCGTTGCACTCGATTAGATCGCTGGCGGTCGGGTAGCACTCGCATCCATCATAGACGGCAAGCATAGTATCGTAGCTGCTTCCGGCCAGGCTAACGGTAACATTGCCGGTGCAGGTGGCGGTATAGCAGTACCAGATATTCGGGCTTCTCATGCAGAGGCCCGGTCCGTCGAACGTGGCGTTTGCCGTGCTGAACGCCAGGTCCTTGACATCGCCGACCGGCTTTGCATTTTGGCACAACTGACAGTCAGCAAGCCCTGGCCGGCTTCGAGGGCGTAGCCACCAACCTCGATCAGGTACTGATTACCCGCAACCGCATCAAAAATGATTTCCGACTGACGAGAGTTTGGGGCGTCATCGTTGCACTCGATCATATCGCTCGATGTCGGATAACATTCGCATCCGTCATAGACGGCGAGCATAGTATCATAGCTGCTGCCTGCAAGACTGACGGTTGCCTTGCCCGTGCACGAAGCGGTATAGCAGAACCATATATTTTTGCTGTACATACAGAGATGTGGGCCGTCCTGAGTTGCACTGGTTGTATCAAACTGCATGTTAGTTACTTCCTTGATCGGCTTTGCGTTATGGCACTCGTCATTGTTGGTAGCTGGGGGGGGCTGGACCGCGGAACTGACAGTTATTACTCCCTCACCGACCTCGTCGGCATTGTAGCCCAAGACCTCGAACAGATAACTTCTGCCGGCAGTCGCCTGGAAAGTTATTTGAGACTGAAGAAAACCACCGAAGTCGTCATTTCTTTGTATTATATCACCCGATGCCGGATAACAATTACCGGTGTTATAGACGACCAGCGCGGTATCAAACTCGCTGCCAAGGAGGCTGACAGTAACGTCACCCGTGCCGCCGGCCGTATAACGATACCAGATGTTCGGGCTGGTAAAGAAGAGGCCCGGGCCGTCGAACGTCGCACACGTGGTATTGAATGGCTGCTCTGTTACGTTGCCTATCTGCTTAGCATTAGCACAGTCGTCGTTAACCGGCTGGCTGGACTGTGCATCACAACTTATGCTGATCGTGCCCTGGCCTTTTGCCGTTGGATTAAATCCCCCAACTTCAATCAGATACCGGTTACCGTTCTTGACAGGGAAAGTAACTTGCGATTGCTGACCAATAAAGTCGTCGTTGCTTTTAATCAGGTCCCCAGCACCCGGATAACAATTACACCCCTCATAGACGGCGACTTTTGTATCGAAGCTGCTGCCCCGCAAGCTGACGGTAGCACAACCGTTACACGTAGCAGTATAACAGTACCACAGGTTTGGCCCTCTAATGTAGTGCCCGGGGCCATCGAAGGTCGCTCGCGTTGTGTCAAATGCCAAACCTGTTACATTACCAACCGCCCTTGCATTGGCACAATTGTCATTGGACGGAATAACTCCGACGCCCAACGCGACGTTTGAAGCAACAAGTAATAAAACACATCCGAAAACCAATACTAAATTTGAACTAAACCGTTTCATAATAGTATCCTCCAAAATGTAAAATCCAGTATTTTAAATTACAGCCCCACATACATCACTTTTTTCATTACTGTGGAACCACTAAACATTGAAAAAGACTCCTTTTAACTTACTTGCCCACTATATAAAAGTGCCAGTTTACGCCTCACATGTAACGTTTTTTTTATATCGGCATTTTCGGTTCAATTATTATTTTCAGAGGATTTCGTGGCGTTTGTATGACTCCTGGAACATAGTGGCGGGGTAGATAATAACTTTATTGAAGTTACGCTCACAAGCGTTCAAAACTGGCTTTTTGCTAAGTTTGCCGGCCTCGCAAAGAGCGCGGCCGGCAAACTCAGCTTCAAGGAGAGGGATGTGAGTTTTCTCGTATTTTTTGTTTGTTAATCCTGACTTTGTATTTTACTTTTTCGTTGTTACTTATCGGACTATATAAACCACAATTAAGTGCCAACATTCAGACCTAATGTAACACTTTTTTCATAAATTTTTTTGAAACCGGCAAACCTTAGGCCATAATTCGCCAATAAGCACGATAAAGAGTATTAATAAAGGTTACAATGCCGTCATTTGTGTTAAGGGGCCGAAAACTATGTTTTTTTGTGCCGAAAGCGTGTAACTGAATCTACTCCCCACCCATGCATAACAAGCTTCCGTCATTCATTGAAATGTAGAGTCGTCCGTAAGCTGCGGCCATCCCGTCAAAGACAGGTGAAGAATCGAGCTGGCACTGAGTCAGTTTGGCCCCATCGGAAGCCGAGACGGCTATTAGTAAAGCCCCTTGTTTCTCATCAGGTTCCTGTGGCCCAAACACCGCTTGGGCGGAAGGGCCGGCTAAGAACATAATGTTCCCTGCCAAAATCATCGCCCTGACCTGGATCATCACGCGCTTCTCCCACTGCTTTTTTCCATCTTTGCGATCCACAGCGAAGAACCGGTATGCTCCATCCTGCAGTTGGTTCGACCAATGAACACCTCTGCGTCCGTATCCATAGATTTTTTCATCATCAAAGACAAGCAGCCTGCCATAAATCAGATTTTTATCTCGCCTGCTGCACCCTCCCGCAACGGAGCAATGGTCGCCGAAAATCCAATAGGACCGGTGAGGCCAGGAATCATCCAGAAATCCGGTCAAAGTAAGCAGGTGCGGCCCTCCTTCAGGCTGATTAATCCCCTGCTTATCGAACACCATATCCCGCAGGTAGATGTGGCTGTCGTCAGCCGTGAGTATATCGGCACGAGCACCGGGCATGGCCGATGGGGCGAATTGTTTGGGTTGTCTGCCGGTTTTAGGATCGGGGCTGTAAATCGGCGTTTTCGACAGAATTTCACCTGAACCGGGATTGAGTTGATAGAGATTAATACCACCATCCAGGTAAGACGATCTGCCCGCCGTACAATATACAACGTCGTCCAGTATCAGCACGCTTGCGATAACCGGTGTTGCGGATTCAAGCCGGCCGCAGGCAACGATGTACCGCTCGTCCTCAGCGGTTTTCAGACGCCAGGCCAACTTTCCGTCCGATGCCTGCAAGCTGTATACACATCCGTCACTGCACCCAAAAATCACCCGGCCCTGGTATAACGTCGGCGCCGAGTCAATGCGAGCGCCGGCAGTGAAATGCCAAACTTCCCGGCCGGAATCGGCGTCTATCGCAGAGATCTTGTGCTCGTCCACCGAGGCCACGAATACTTTACCCCATTCGATGGTCAGAGCTGTGAGCTTGGCTCCGATTTTCACCTGCCATTTGGGTCGTAGTTTAGCAGGTACCGAAGTCCCTGTGCAGCCGCTTCTTTGGGCATCGTGACGATAAGTGGGCCAGGAATCAGAGGATGTAAGATGGAAATCGGGAACAGGAGTTTGTTCGTATGCTGGACCTTTCTCCAGCCGTTCTGACTTCTGACCTGCGGCTTCTGACTGCGGTCGCTCGGACGCCAGAGCGTGAAATCCAATCAGCTTAGCGGCAACGTAGCAGGCACAGGCATGAGGCGGGGTATAGAGCAGGCCGTTGCATGGCATAACACCATATCTGCAGACGCCCCGTGCCCAGCTATTCCACAGAACCTCACCAGACTCCAGATCGATAAACTCGGTCCCTCTCCTTCCCCCAAGAATGTAGCGGTCAGTCGCTTTGTTTTGATAGCATCGATGATGGTGCCCGGGATTATCCGGTTCGACATGCATCAGCAATTTGCCAGTGGCCAGATCGCGCTGCGTCGCGAAGTATGGCCCCCAAGATGGTCCCCTTTTCTCTGGAAAAGGCTTGAATCCACCTATCCATACCGATCCACCGGCAACAAACAAGTCACGAGTCTCTGTAAGTAAGGTAGGCTCACTCCATCGTATCCGGCCGTCCTCTGTCGACAGGGCAGTTACGGTCTTACCATCAGCACAGAAAATATCCCCTTGATAGACTAAACGCAGAGCAGTAGAGGATACAGACCAGTTCTCCCGCCCGGTTTCAAGATCGAGGCATTTGACATCCCTGCCGTTCTGGTAGAAAACACGATTTCCTGAAGCGCAAAGACTGTAAGTCCTTAACCTGGCGACATCGGCTTGATCTTTTTTCCAGAGCAGGCGTTCTGTACCGGCATCCAGTGCAAGGATCACTTTATCACCCTTTGCCTCGGTCGCGAGAAGTTGCTTGACTAACGGCTCGGCGGTCTCCCGTGCATCTAAAGGAGACGACCTTCTTTTAAGAAGCTGTGCCCATTTTACCTGTTCGGCGGTTCGCTCATCGGTGACACTTCGAATGACCAACAGTAAAGTACCCTTATGGAAAATAATCTCCTCTGTGCCTTCGGTGTTCTCGTAAACCTTAAGGATTTCTCCTGTTGCGGCATCTAAAGCAGTAAGGGGGGCATGAAGGCCGAGAGTGACGTAAACGCGGTCTCCGACGGCCACAAGCCTGCGCTGGAGCTGACGGGGGGTCTGGCCCCAGTTGACAATATGCGGGAACCACATTTTGATTGCTTTTTTCCAGAGCATGATTCCGTTGAAGGCATCGCGAGCTATAAGATACCATTTGGGAATTCGCCGGATAGATTCAATGGCCGCCTCGTCTGCAATATAAAAGATTCGTCCTCCTGCCGAGACCAAAGCATAGATACCAGGTATGTGCTCATGGCTCCTGGTATGCGGCGGATCTGTGATGCCGCTCGAATCATGCAGAAAATGCGTCCACTCGTCTATCTCTTCCGGCCTGGGCTTGACAGTTTTCTTCCATTCACCATTATCTTTAACATAAGCTGCACCATTCGGCGCCAGCACTCGCATTACTTCGTCCATTGACGTATCGCCAAGCTCCTCTGTTACCACCAGATTCACCAGGTTGTCGACATACGGCAATCGCCCGCCGTCTAATCGATCGATCGAAATATTTCCATATTTTCCGAACCAGATAGCTCTCATTAGCGCGCAACGCTGCCGTAAGCCTGCCATCCTCGCAGCCAATGTGCACAATCAGGCCGCCTTTGATGCCGGTCGCATCCAGAATCCTTCTAACCCTCTGCTGGTAATCGCTCGGCTGGGCTGTAACGACCGACAAAGTGCATGAAATTAAAAGAGCAAAGACAAGCTTTGTGGAAAACCGAAATTTTTTCATAATTTCTTTCCTTCCCAACTATAGGATTATATGGACGACTTTTGAAGTATTATAATAAGAAACCTGACTGAGAGCAAAAAGAGATGGATGAATTGCCGATTGAAGATTAACGATCTTCAAATCAAAATTCGATAATGAAAAGAAAGGGCCTCTTTGAGACAAATCCGCGTAAAATAGGCACAGCCAACCTTGAAATTTCCATAAAATTACTCTTTAGCAAATTCATTCCGTGAGATAGGCAAAAACGTTATCTCACGAGGTGAAGCCCGAACCAAATAAAAGGGGCTTATACCGCATCAATCAGTATAAGCCCCTAACTTAATTGGTCATAACTCAAATTTTACAGCCGCTACATCCCAGATTACGGCGCTGGTTCCGGCTCAGTTCCCAGAGAATGTAGACCAATATCATCGAAGTACATCTTACCCGCACCGCCCGGTGGATTGGTCTTATCACCAATACCGATAGTAATCGTATTGACATCCGTCAGGTTTATACCCTTATCTGCAAATTCCTGCAAGGGGATATCCCATCGTGTCCAGGCGTGTATCTGTGTTGCGGCCGAATCATCATGCGTCACAACCGCAGGTGCGCCTGTGATATTAGCTATAGCAACATATATTGTCGCGGGATCGTTAACATAATCACCATGGAACCAAATAGTCAGCATCTTGACGTCCGATGCCGTCCAGTCACGCAGAGAATCCAGCGTCAGGGTCGCCTCGGCATACTTGCCGTTAATGTCATAGGCATACGGCATCGATTGCCTGCCGCCATGAACTACATCCTGCTCTGCATAAGGAGGTAAGTCATTGCCGATCAGAGCGCCGTTTATCTCGGGAGTGCTATATCCATCCATCCAATGTGCGAATATCGTATTGCTTGCCGGATCAGGCGGATCAATGTCGTTGTAGGACTCCCAGTCGTCCACGACAAGATAATCGGCAGTCGTGAATGTCCAGACGTTGCCTTTGCTCGTATTGTTTTGGCTATCGACCTCATCGATACGCCAGCAATAAGTCGTATCCTGTTCAAGCGGCCCGGGATCATATTTCTCATCGTCAAGGTTTTTAGAGCCTTTATACTCCGGCGAAGCTGTTGTCGCGTTGCATACGGCATCTTTGTCAGTACCGAAATAGACCTGATGCGATTCGGCATTATCAGCCGCAACCCATGTAAGAATTGTTGCATGCTTTACATTCACGGCACCATTGTATGGATTTGGGCTGCCAACGGCGCCCGGAGTGGAAAAGCTCCATATCTCACCCTTTACTGTCTCGGTTCCGTGGAACTCATCAACCCGCCAGTAATATGTTTTGCCTAATTCAAGAGGACCTGGTTTATGGGTAGCAATTCCCTGCAGGGCACCGGCCACGGCATCATTCACGGTGTTGTAATCATCGCCAAAGAAGACTGTGTGCAAAATCGCATCGAAACCAGGCGTCCATCTAAGAACTACATTATTAGGATCTACAGATTCGGCGCTATCGGCCGGATCGGGATCGTAAGCGGTCTTGGGGGCAATCGTAAAGCTCCAAACAGGACCGCTGTGCGTAGTGGTCCCATCGGCTTCAACATCCTCGATCCTCCAATAGTATGTCGTACCCTTGACAACGCCGTCCGGATAAGGATATCCAGTGAAACCAACAGCATAATCTGTATCGGTTTGGTTGGCTCTGAACGTATCGCCGGTGCCGGCTTGGACCTCATCACGATTCTCGCCAATATAGATAGAATGTGAGATTCCATAATCTCCCGGCGACCAGCTAAGGCCTACCCATGTACTTTGAATAACGGCACCATCGGCAGGATTTGGATACCGGGGTTCCGGCCTGTCTCCACCCACCCAAAGATACTGGCTTTGGATAGTCTCTCGGGGCATTGTTGGAGTCGACCACAACAGTTGGCAAACGGCACTTCCGCCATTCTCATAGAATTCCAGTTGAATCTCGTATCTCTGCCCAGCCGTTAGTTTAATGCTGCCCTGATCCATAGTACTGCTATGGTCTGTCCAGTTGTCGATAATCGACTCATTGTTTACCCACAATCGCACACCATCGTCAGTCTGGGTATAAAAAATATAGGTCGCCGTCGCCGGCGCTTCAACCTGGCCCGTCCACCTTACCATAAATTGATCCGCAGGTACGGATGGGTCTGGCGAGCCGTCCCCCCAGTTGAAGTTGACCGTAGCATCCAAGCGCTTCATTAGCAAATTTTGCCACGGATTTGTCGTATCCCGTTCATAATACTCGCCTATCAAACCCTC
>Ga0111186_1143_pt1 | contig 10126 bp, 5 predicted proteins | sample DeeMarSWOR324_28_FD_80243 | JGI IMG/M metagenome (GOLD analysis project Ga0111186, IMG submission 80243) | Phycisphaerae bacterium SM23_30 | reverse complement strand
TGACAAACCGACAGGTTCTGTTAATCGAGTAAACCGTCTTTTGGGGGGCGGCAGCAAATAAAATTTTTATTAATATCCCAATAGCTGGGGCTTAAAACAGGCAAAATGATGATGGTCTATAATTAATAGTAAAGGAAGTTGAAAAGTGCGTTTTTCGCTTTTGGGGCTGCCGGCGGGGGAGAATAAAAGGCCCGGAGATTCTCCGGGCCTATCCCGCCGTTTAGCCACTGGCCTCGGCGCTCGGGTTGCACGCCTGCAGAGCCCTATCCTCCGGACCAGCGAGAAAACGTTACTTTATTTTTCCGCCAAAGGCAAGTCAAAAATGACCTGTTGCCACCAGCAGACATCCCCCAAACGTCAATCCCGCCGGAAGCCTTTCATGCGCTAAACGCATGATTCAGTTGTAGTCAACAGCACCGTAAAGCGGAACATCTCACCCCAACCTTTGGGACGATACTAAATTTTTTGAACAATATTCGTGTTTATCCGTAGATATTGACGAAGTAAATATATTCTTTTTCAGATTCGTTATGATTACGGCGATTCCCGGGATTTTTGTCGCATAAGGAGTTTTGGGCATGGTTAAGCGTATAATGGCGGTTTGTTTTATCTATGTCTGCGTGGCGGGGGGCTGGATGGTGTTGGCGGGGACCATGTTCGTCCGCACCGAGGCCCAGGACCAGAAGCTGCAGGCCTCCGTGGGGCAATTATGGGGCGCCGCCCAGACCCAGCCGGCGCCGAAGATTTTTTCCCAAGTTGGTCAGGAGGCGCCGGCCGAGAATTTTTATCCCCTGGCGGCCAGCGATATCAAAGTGGATATCGATCTGGATTACCGTAAAAAGGGATTGTTGTGGTATTCCACCTATCGGGTGAAGTTTTCCGGCGAATACCTGGTGGAAAATACCGACGCGCAGCAGCGTGAGGTGTTTTTTGAGTTTGTGCTGCCGGCCGCCGGCGCCGGTTACGACAAATTTCGCCTGACCGTAGGAACAGAGCAAATACCTCAAGTAAAGATCCTCGCGCAAAAGGTGCGACAGCCGCTGAAACTGGCCCCCGGCGAGTCAAAGACCCTGCAGATTTCTTACGAATCCCAGGGGATGGATGAATGGTGGTATAACTTTGGCGCCGACGTGAGCCAGGTGAAAGATTTCTCGCTGGAGCTGAACACCAACTTCGAGGATATCGACTTCTTGCGGGAAAGCATCTCGCCTACCCGGAAAGAACAAACCGCCGACGGCTGGCAACTGACCTGGAAATACGTCAACCGGCTCTCCGGGGGCAATATCGGCCTGGTGATGCCGGCCCGGCTCAATCCCGGGCCCTGGGCGATGCGGGTGACGGGGGCGGCGCCGGTGTCTTTGTTTCTGTTTTTCTTTTTATTACTGGTCTTCACTACCATTAAAAAAATCAACGTCCATCCCATGAATTACTTCTTTATCGGGGCCGCCTTCTTCAGTTTTCATCTGCTGCTGGCGTACCTGGTGGATCACATCTCCATTCATTTGGCGTTCTGGATTTGTTCTCTGGTATCCATATTTTTAGTCGTATCCTACATGCGGCTGGTGGTTGGCGGCCGTTTTGCCTTTGTCGAAATCGCCCTGTCGCAGTTTGTCTATCTGGTCTTGTTTTCCTATACCTTCTTTTTGGAAGGTTTTACCGGTCTGGCGATAACCATATTGTGTATCTGCACTTTATTTGTGGTGATGCAGTTTACCGGCAAAGTGGAATGGGATAGCGTATTTGCCAAAAACAGTAAGCCTACGGGCCCTTCGACTCTTGTCCCAGACGCCCCGGCATCTTCGTGAAAAGGGAATGTAAATATCTTTTATTAAAGATGTTACAATATTTTCAGCGGCTTTTTTGATACTGTCAACAGGGTGCCTTATCCTCAAAACGCGAATATCTATTCCTCCGGGAAATATATGTTTTCGCTGAAGAGCTTTTCAAACTCGGTCTGGCCGGCCAATTCGACGTATTCAATCTCCCGGGCCAGCTTTTCCGCCCGCCGACGGGCCGAACGGGCAAGCAGCACCTGCCTGACGCCCACCCCGGCGGCATTGCCGACGGGCATAATTTTGGACCTTTCGACCCTGGGCAAAAGACCGATCCGTTGGGCACTGGCCGGGTCGATGTAATTTCCAAAAGCCCCGGCTAAATATATGCGCTCGACATCTGACCATTCGATATGCAAATGATTCATCAGGATGGTCATGCCGGCCCTGATGGCGGCCTTGGCTAATTGAACTTCACGTATGTCTTTTTGCGTCAGCCCGATATTCGGGCCGTTACTCGTCTGTGGGGCCGGGGTCAAGATGAATACAGGATTTCCGTCTTTTTGCAACATCCTTTGTTTTATTTTTTGATTTATTTGGGCGGGTAATTCTTTTTGATTCAGCAGGCGACCTGTTTTATCAATTATTCCCAGCTTCAACAATTCCGCCACCGCGTCGATCAATCCGCTGCCGCAGATGCCGGTGGGCGGGCCGCCGTCGATTACGAATATTTCAACATCATCATCTATATTAACCCGTTCAATCGCGCCGCCGGCCGCTCGCATACCGTGCTCAATGCGCGCCCCTTCAAAGGCCGGTCCCGCCGCGGTGCTGCATGCCGCCAATCGGTCCTTATTGCCCATTATCAGTTCGCCGTTGGTGCCAATGTCAAGCGCCAGATGGTTTTTGTCGCTGTATCTCATGCCCGTCGCCAACGCCACCGCTACCGTATCGCCTCCTACATGGGACGCTACCAGCGGCATGACGTAAATGTTACCTTCCGGATGGATGTCGATCCCCAACTCGAAAGCGGTGGTGTTTACGGGGCCGGAAAATGCCGTAACATACGGCGCCTGGGCAAGTTGCGCCACCGGCACCTTCAGCAATAAATGCTGCATGGTGGTGTTGCCGGTGGCGGTCAATTCGTAGATGTTTTTAGGCGGGGAGTTTGATTTTTCGCAAAGCTGACCGATTAACTCATTGATACAATCAATAATAGAGTGTTGCAGTTGCTGGGGGTGGTTTTGGTGCGTCTCAGCAAACCGAATGCGGCTGATCACGTCGTCGCCGAATCTCACTTGGGGATTAGTCCGGGAGGCGACGGCCAGGTCCTTTCCGCTGAGCAGATCGACCAGCTGAGCTACCACGGTGGTCGTGCCGATATCGACCGCCACTCCCAGCAGCCTTTCGGTGGTGTTTCCCTTTTCCAGAGCGATGATATGCTGCTCATGACAGACGGCCGTTACGTTGTGATGATACCGGCTCAACTTTTTGGGTAACTGTTTTCGGAGAGATTCGTGGAAGGAGTATTTGCTAAGCACCCCGGCGCTGCGGGCCGATGCGTTTATTTTTTGTTCAATGGCATCTACCAGTCGCCGGCTTTCATCGGTTATATTTTTCAGGCCCGTTTCCTCGATCACCAGGTGGTGTTTGCTTATCATCGGTTCGATTCTTTCCTGGGGAGAGATCCCCTGTTCCAGTATCTTTTGCTCGTAAAATCTCGATCTTTCCGGGATGTTAACTATTAAATCCTGTTGAATCTGGTATTGGCAGGCCAGGACCGGTTCTTTTTGTGCTGATATTTTCACGGAACATTTCTGGCACGTTCCCGCCTGGCCGCAGACATTATTTATTATGATGCCGGCCCTTTGGGCGGCGTCCATGATGGTTGAATTCGGGGCGATACGGACCTTAACATCATCCGGCTGGAATGTAATGGTATATGATTTCATTAAATTTCTTTTGGGCTTCCGATATATAAACCTTTATTATGAAAGCACTTACCTTTTTATAAGGTGCATATCATATTCTATTCATTTAGCCATATAGCGCGATTGATGCCGGAGCCATTATAATCGTAAGTCTTTATTTTACAAGATATTATTAATTTTTTATCACGTTAAAACATCAAAAACTCATCAGGTCATAGTTGGGTTTAAGCACTTTTTTGCCCTATTACTTTAAATCATTGCTGTTAAAGAACTTATAATTATGTTTATATTTTTCCTACGGTTATAATTATATAAACATTTGCATTTTGGGGCACTAATTTTTACGATTTTTTGGCCAAAGTATTTTGATTTAATATGTCCATTATAACAATATTATACCGGACTTATTATAGCCACATATGCCAGTTATGTTTTTCTTTCGCCCCATACTAAATTGCCGGCTAATTGAGGTCCATTCCCGTCCGATTTGCTGACTTTTCATCTGGATGTCTGTGCACCAGAATAGAAAAGGAGGAAAAATCGCATCCATTTATGTGGACCTGATCTATCGTCATTGAAATTTCCGCCCTGCATCTACAATATAAACAGCATCTAAATAATCCACATTACGACGGCGGGTGACTTTTAAGGTTATCCCGGGGTCGATAGGAATTGTAATTCTTTGTCATGCAAAGACTTAGGAGATTTTTGCCCGGCGCGGCGAAAAGTTGGAATTCGGGAAGATATTTTACGGAGGCGGATTAAAAATTCCTGAAATTTCCTCGAATCAGTAATTAAGCAAGAGAAAAAATTTCCAAAAATTTCGCCAAAAACACATAGGGGTAAAATAATATCGAGGCGTGATTTTACGTAAATCGTTATTTTACAATACCTTAAGAAAATTGCGTTAAAATCCGACAGAGAAAGAAAAACAAAAAAGCGTCCAAACGCGGGGTTAGTTACACATAAGTGTCTGTTAAATAAAGAATTACGGTTAATGACCTGTTCGCCGACAAGCTACAAGTGGCCTTTTTGGTCCGATAAAAAATTTATAAAAACGGAGGAGGAGGGATTCGAACCCCCGGTACCTTACGGTACAGCGGTTTTCAAGACCGCCGCCTTAAACCACTCGGCCACTCCTCCAAATTCTTAAAACAAAAAGCTTTACGCAAATATAATAAAAAACGCCTCGTTACCGGACACGATTAGTTATCGGTCATTATCTAAAAGTATATTACCCGCACCGGTCATACAAGACGAAATATTTTATCCCGATCGAAAATAAAGGCCTATTTTAACGCCCGCAAGGGCGTTTGTTTTTGACAGGCAGCAAAAATTTTGTTATAAGTTGTTATTTAACAAGGGTTCGCAGAAAAATGACAGGAGATTAGGCAGAAGAAACAACAAGCTATTTCCTATCGACAAAAAGGGAAATAGCATTTTTATCACATATACGACGTTAGGCCGAATTATGCCGGTAAAATACATAAAACGGCATAAAAGAAGGAAATTCGCCCTATTGTAAGGAAAGGAATAAAACGATGAAAAGAGCGTTGTTACCACTATTGATGATGATATTATTGCTGTCGGCGTATCATCCGGCCCGCGCCCAGGAGGCGGATAGTATCTATTTTGAAGGACCCACAACCGCCCGCACCATCATGCGCTCCTGGGATTATCACAAGCAACTGCAAGAGGAATCTCCCTTCCGGCAAGTTCAATGGCGCAGCGTCGGCCCCACCCGCCAGGGCGGCAGGATATCATCCATTGATTGTGCGCCGGGGGCTGATTCCACCATTTATATCAGCGTAGGAACGGCGGGGGTATGGAAAACAGAAAACAACGGTAAAACCTGGAACCAGCTGTTTACCCGCGAAGCGACTTTTGCCACCGGTGATTTGACCATCGCCCCGTCGGAGGCGGATATTATCTGGGTGGGCTCGGGAGAGGGCAGCCCCCCCCGCAGCGGCTATGCCGGATGCGGAGTATATAAGTCCGTCGATGGCGGTAAGTCCTGGAATAACATGGGTTTAGAGGACACCCAGCACATCGGTCGCATCCTGATCGATCCGCATAATCCCCAGGTGGTGTACGTGGCGGCTTTGGGGCATGTCTATACCCGAAATAGCGCCCGGGGATTGTATAAAACCGCCGACGGAGGAAACACATGGAAAAAGGTCCTTTATATCGACAATAATACGGGCGTGATCGACGTGGCGATGGACCCCGAGGACAGCCGGACGCTCTATGCCGCCGCCTGGCAGCAGATGCGGCACGCCTGGGATTACCAAAGCTGCGGGCCGGGCAGCGGGATCTACAAGAGCACCGACGGCGGCGAGAGTTGGCGGGAGGTGACCGAAGGTCTGCCCAAAGGCGAGGGAGTGGGCAGGATCGGCTTGGCGGCGGCGGCTTCCAATCCCAACGTGGTCTATGCGGCCTATCTGGACGTTAAGGCGGACAGCGGGGAGCCGGGCGTTTATCGTTCCGACGACAAAGGCCGGACGTGGCGCAAGGTCAGCGAAGGTCGGATGAGTTCGGGTATCTGGTATTATTTCGGAGATATTCGGGTATCGCCGGACAACGAGGATCAAGTTTACGTTTTAACGGTGAGCCTGCAGCGTTCCGACGACGGCGGCAAGACCTTCCAGAGCATTGGCCGCGGCACCCACGCGGACCATCACGCCTTATGGATCGATCCGGCAAATCCCGACCGGGTGCTGGACGGCAACGACGGCGGATTTTATATCTCCAATGACCGGGGGGAAACCTTTGAGCACATCAATAATATGCCTATCGGCGAGTTCTATGCCATCTCGGTGGATATGGCGGAACCATATAATATTTACGGCGGTCTGCAGGACAACGGCTGCATGATGGGCTCCAGCGCCCAGGAGCTGAGCTTTGATCAGGAGGATCAATGGCGGCGGACCGGCGGCGGAGACGGGTTTATCAGCTATGTCGATCCGTCCGATAACAGTATTATTTATACCGAGTCGCAGTTCGGCGGTTTCCGGCGCAGCGGCGGTCAGGGCAGGGCTTCCGCCCCGAGGGAGGAGGGATTACGCAAAAACTGGATGTCTCCTTATATCATATCGCCTCATAATCCCTCGGTGTTGTATTTCGGGGCCAACAAGCTCTACAAGAGTATTAATAAAGGCAACGACTGGATTTGCATCAGCGGCGATCTGTCGAAGTTTAGACCCGAAAGGCAGGGCAACGTCCCCCATGCCACCCTGACGACCATTTCGGAATCTCCGGTGCGTGCGGGACTGCTCTATGTCGGGACCGACGACGGCAACGTCTGGCGGACGCCGGACGACGGCCAAAACTGGGAGTTGATCAACGAGGGATTGCCCGATCTCTGGGTCAGCCGCGTAATCGCCGGCCAATATGACGTGGGGACCGTATATGTCACCCTGACCGGGTATCGCGAAGACAATTTCAAACCTTACGTTTTCAAATCGACCGACTTCGGCAAGACCTGGCAGTCGATAGAATCCAATCTGCCCATCGAGGCGATCAACGTCATTCGCGAAGATCCCCATAAAAAACATATCCTTTATGTAGGGACGGAACTGGGCGTTTACGCCTCTCTCGATCAAGGAGAGAGCTGGGTTTCCGTCTGCGGCAATTTACCCACCACCCCGGTGCATGATCTGGTGGTACATCCGCGGGAAAGAGATCTGATCATCGGCACCCACGGCCGCAGCATCTGGATTCTGGATGATCTGGAATCGGTGCAAAACTTCGACGTTGAGGATCTGGTAAAGACCGAAAGACCCAACCTGCTGGACGAACCTGAAGAAGAGATCGACATTCGCCCCGGGCGCGTATTGCCAGAGAGGCGCGAGGTTCAGCGGCAGCGCGATAAAGAAGAGCAGCAAAAACGCGTGATAATCGTGGAAGCGGAAAAAGCCCGAAAGCCCCGGGTGCGGGAGATTCGGGAGATATATCCCCCGCCGGGGAAGGCGTTAAAAGAAGTTATCGCGGTGCAAGAGGCAGCGGTCGCCAGGGAAAAGATCGATCGAAAAAGGATTCGCGCGATTCGCGAAGTTTATCCTCATCGACCCAAGACGCCGCCCATCGAAGAAGTCATCCCGCCGGATAAGCCGAAAGTGAGAGAGGTTCAAAGGCGGGAAAAAGTGAAAGTACAGGTCATCCGGGAGATTCGCGAAATCCGCGAAATACGGGATAAAGACACGGCAGCCCAAGAAGAAGTAATTCGGGAAATTCGAGAAACGCGCAAAATTCGCGCGGTTGTCATTCGAGTTGAAAATCCTCTTCCGGAAGAAAAACCGGCAAGAAAAATTCGTCAAATCAAGGAAATACGGCAACCCGTGCGCATGGCCGGGGCTGAGCCCGTCGCTCAGCCAAAGACGAACCGTCCTCTTGATTTGACGTCCAAAAATCGAGAGATTAGAGAAAATCCCGCCCCCCGCGGCAAAAACGACAAGTCCCCAAGACGGATTATTTGTGAAAGTCGCAAATCCACAACCAAACGCCAAATTTGTGAAACACGTGATACCGACAAAGGACGCGACGGGCCGGAGATACGCGAGAACCCAGGCGTTAAAAAAAGAGCACCGATCCCGAAACGCGAATGAAATCGTGAGAGCTTCACCTGATTTATTTTAGAGACGCATTGTCAAGAATTTTTAGACGCCGATTAACACCGATTTTGTATTTATATCTTCGGGGTAAGTATTCGCCTTTTGGGCTTGGTGATGCATAATTTTTTTGACATAGTTACATATACGTCTTTTGAATTTCATCATTCCCGCCTAACAAAAGCATTTATTGAACATTGAAAAATTATTTAAATTAAACACAAATACTTTTATCAAAGGACGATATTGGGGTAAAAAACACCCCCAAGTTGCGCTTGGGGGTGCCACGCAATGTTTAATTTATTATTCAATAATCAATAACAGATTAAAAAAACGCTTGTGCTAAAGCACACCCTACACGACTGTTAAAATATTAACAGTGAAAATCAGTGTCTAAATTTTTTTATTCTTGGCGTTTTGGCGTGGATCAAGGGCGGGTTTTTGTTTGCGGCGTTTTTTGCGGGCGTAGGTATCCAGCCAGAGATAGAGGCCGCTGATCGTCATAAAGAACAGTCCGGCCGCCACCAGCGGCATGAGCCAATCGTGGAACCACCCGCCCCAAAAAGTGCCGTCGTGAATCTGCTCCAGGAGATCCGACACCCGCATGTCATCGCTTAATACCGCCCCGGTGACGGCGTCGATCTGCAGTTCGCTGTGGTGATGATAGGAGTGCACCTTGTGCACGCGTTTTTCGGGGCGAAAATCGACGCGTTCGATATCTGCGACGCTTTGAAAGTCCGCGTGCCCCTGGCTCAGGATAACGTCAAACAGCTCCTGCAGGGTGATGAAATTTTCCACGGTTCCCTCGGCGCCTTTTTGAGTGGGGGGCTGAATCCAGGCATATTTTTTTTTGACCAGCAGTAATAAGCCGGTCACCGCCATATTGATAAAAAGAAGGGAAAGAAAAATGCCGACCCATTTGTGAGTTTTCCAAAACAACTTGTAGATTTTCATGGGGCGTCTGTTCCTTTTACTAACCGGGCTTTTATAAAATTGCGGTCAGGCATATATTATTTAAGAAAATCGTGTTTGAGGTTTTCATAAATAATGTCTTAACGTCCCGATAAACATATAATTTTTAAGACCGAAGAATTATCATGTTTTCGAGGCGCTTAACGTTTTATTTCAAATTAACCGTTTCGGCGCGGCTAAGATAAATGCCGTTAAAGAGGAACTTAAAGGTCCCGTGGGGCTGGGCCCGGAAGGTGATTTCCGGACCGAACAGGTAGAGCTTGCCTTTGCCGATGCGGGCGTCAATGACGGCGACGGCGTCTTTGAGATGCTGCTGCTGCCAGGCCCAGCCGCTTCTCAGAGGACTTTCGCTGTCAAACCAGGCGACCTTTTTGATTTGATCCGGATTGGCTTTAGGGTCGATTTTGAAGGCGGGGCTGCGGTTAAAATAGACATCCACTTTTTCGCCCAGGCCGAAGGCTAACGGAATGGTGTTATCGACTTTGACCTGGAGCACCGAGCCCGGGATGTAATATTCGCTGGAGCGCAGGGGTCTTTCCCGGCCTTCTTCGACGGCGACCAGGGCGTTGGAGATCGGCAAATCGAGTTGATAGCCCAGGGAAGTGGAACCGCCCAGGGCCAGGATGGTGCCGCCTTCGTTGAGAAATTGCTTGAGCTGCTCGACGGATTGGGCAGTGATGTTGCCCACGCGATCGCGATATTGGGCGGGGATGCGGCTTAAATCGGTCTGCCGCCCGCCGCCGCCCCTGCCGCCTGCGCGGCTTGTGTCGGGAAAGGAGGCACCGACGAAGACCAAGACATCGAACTTATCTTTCAAATTGCCGGCATCAAGGGTCGGCGGATA
>Ga0111186_1154_pt1 | contig 10132 bp, 5 predicted proteins | sample DeeMarSWOR324_28_FD_80243 | JGI IMG/M metagenome (GOLD analysis project Ga0111186, IMG submission 80243) | Phycisphaerae bacterium SM23_30 | reverse complement strand
CAAAAGCCGTGTTAACCGTATTACTTACCGCCGAGGTTGCTATCGCTGCTGCCACCTGAGCTTTGCTGCCAAAGACGGCCCGCAAAGTAATCTTAACCACGCGGCCTTTTCGACGAGTTTTATGAACCGTGGCGTATGTCAAACCCGGGGCGGCCATAAGGTGAGAACCTTTCGGATGGCCCCGTTTACCGGTCCGGGGCGGCTTAACGGTTCTGCCGTAGGCCTTCAAAAGAGCCTTTTTATGCGGTTTATACTCATCGGAGGTCATCAGATTCATCCGGCGGCCCTGGGTTCTTTGCTTAAAATCCAACCCCAGTTTCTTGATGTTTTTTGCGGTTCGTTTGCCAGGAACAACACTTACTACCAAACGATGCTCCGGATCATAGGCTACATGATCCCAGTTGTCTCCCTGTTTACTATCCACCGCCTCTGGGCCGTGACAATGCTGCTCCTTTTTGCCTACAAAGGCCCATTTCTCATCGAACTGAACCTCATTGGTTTGGGGGGAAAACGCCACCAACTCATCGTGAAGGGCTTTGGCGTGTTCGCCGGCCAGCCGTGCATAACGCATCACCGTATTTCTATTTACGCCGACTAGTCGTTCTGTCTTACGCACGCCGCAGCTCTCGGAAAGGTGCTCCAGCAAGGAGATGGCCTTTTTCTCCGGAAGCTTCATCCGGAACAACGGGGTACCTTTTCGCTCGGAAAATCGGCTCTTACAGGTTCGACAGTATAACAGGCGGATATGGTTGTTTTTTCCGAACCAGCCGCATACCGTTAAATTATTCGCACCACGTTTTCCATAATCGGGATATCTTTTATTCTGACAACAAAATTTTGAAAGAGCCTGCATGGCTTTGCCTCCTGAATTTAACCATTTATGGGACAACCACTTATCCCTCATTCAGGCTATCGGCAAAGACAAGCAAAATTGTTCAATTATGTTAAGCCACAAGGGACTTTTCTAGAACATAGCAAAATCCGCCAGCATGACTACTGAATCATGGTTTAGATCCAGGCTGTTGCACCAGTCGGATTTATCACAATTGGATTGGAGCCAATAATCCCGGCAGGAAAAAAGAATATATGCAATCTATCCTTTTGCGTTTGTTGGCAACTTTACAAAGTCATCACCGTATTGGTCGGGCTCCACTGCGCGCCCGCTTTGATATCTCCGGTTAATAAAGCACCCTTGCCAAACAATAAACGCCAAGGCCAAACAAGAAAATGAGCGATAGAAAAACAAGATATAAAACGAAGAATTTTTTGGAAAAAGAGCCAAAATTTATCCCCTGGTTACCCCAGATAGGATGCATATTCCAGCACCAACACTTTGGACATTTTACAAATCTTTTCCGTTTTATTAGATTTATCTTATTTTCACATCCCCAACAATTAAATTGTGTATATCCTTTACCGGAACAAAAATCAATTGAATAAGTTAAACACTCAGTAATATACTTATAAATCTTTTGTAAGGAAAATATTATATTGTAAACAGCAAGGAGAACTTTTTTATTACTCATTTTTATTTCCGATCTTCTTTATATACATTACCTCCCCAACTATATGGATGCGCAGTAATTTTTTCATGAGACTGCTGATCTAGAAGGTATTATTACTATGATCCGTTTTTTCTATGTTATTGTTTATGGCATCCTTTGATGTATCTATCACTTGGAATCTTATGCCGTTCTTGCCGTGTTTTTTGACCTCGCGCATCTGGTTGTCCGCCAATTCCAGTACCCGAACGCTGTTGCCGGGTTGGGACCCCGATTCGCAGAAAAGTAATCCTATACTACAAGAAAAACTAATGGTTCTCTGTTCATCTTCCGATCGCACAGGTATCTCCAGTTGCTTAATTTTGCGCAACAGTATTTTAGTATGATGTAGGATATGTTTTAGTTTGAGCCCCGTACAAGCTAATACAAACTCATCTCCCCCGTAACGACATACGCAACCCAGATTGCCAAACTGCTCCGCTAAAAGCTTTGCCAGCAACTGCAGAACACGGTCGCCTACTGCGTGACTGTGTGTGTCATTAATGGTCTTGAAATTGTCTATGTCGACAAAAATGATTGTTAATGTTGTATTACAGCTTTTTACCTTCTGACATGCCTTGTCCAAGTAGCTTTCCAAGGGGATTCTCAGAGTAAGACCTGTCAAATCGTCCGTCTTCGCCAAGTACTGATACTGGCATAGGCTGCCGAATAAGTCTTCACATTGCAAGCGTAGCTGCTTTACTTCTTCTTCAAGAGCAAAAATTTTTCGGTTGGCATTGTTAGCCAAATCACTGAGTAGATTTTTGGCCTGCACTACCAACTCGGTAATATCTACTTTCTCCGGTAGGATTCCAGTAAACATTTGAACCACGCTGATAAATTCTTCCCGCATATGATCTAAAAGAATATTGAGGTCCGAAGGGCTGATGTCAAAAGTTCTGTGGCAATAATCGGATAGTGCAAGGTCTTCGCCGCATAGTAATTTGGGATCATCAAATGAGAGGGAACCGACAAAGTAGGCGATTTGACATAGCTGCAGTTGTTGATCCGAATTTGGCTCAGAGAGGCGGCGATCATGGTGGGTACGTATTGGCCGAGCGAGCACTTCTGGTAAAGACCATCGATCAGCGAGCACCGATGCTGCTTTAACGTGGTCAATCTCGAATACTTCTTGTTCTAAACGGTAGTGACAGATTTGAGAATTGCGGGTATCTCGGTACAACCGGGCGTATCTATCCCCAAAAGCCTGTACCAATAAAAGAATGCCACTGTCTTGTAACAATCCGATAAGAAAGGCTTCTTCCCGGTATTGGGCACAGTACGCGGCCGCTACCTGGCGCGCCATGATACCTCGTAAAATATTTTGACGCCAGAAATCAATCACGTCGAAACCTGCCGGGGTAAACTTGCTTAATGTATGAGCGATGTGAAAGCCAAGAGAAATCGATTTAACATACTCAAACCCCAAAGCCAAAATGGCCCGATCCAAAGTGGTAGCTTTATATCTTAGGCCATAGTAGGCAGAATTAGCCACGCTCATGACGCGGCAAGCCAAGCCCTGGTCTGTTTCAATGATGCGGACAAGATCTTTCAGGCTGGTATCTTCATCTTTACAGAGGTCAATCAGTTTTTGCGCCACCATGGGAAGCGTTGGTATGTCTGCCATGCGGAGAAGGTCGTACAGTTTTTCCCTTTGTGACGAATCTATCGCCATGGGCATCACTACCATCTAAGTTATCTTAGGTTAATATTAAAAACGAAACATAACTTATCTTTAAAAAAGGCGGTTGTTTCCATATTTTCCGCGCGTAAGTTAGGCGTATAGGAATGCGCTTGGCAGCCCTACTTAGGAATTATAATATTTAAAACATCTTTGGTGGAAAATATCAGTTGTTTTGCTTACCTTTCACCGGAAATGATATCTTTTCAAATTCCATACAACCCTTATAAAACCTATAACAATTCTAGACATAGTCAGCTTTCTTGCTAATTATCGGACAAACACTACTGTATGGCAGCGAAGATAGAATGGTTTGTCGGTACCTTTTTCGCAAGTTATAATTACTGCCGCCACCCTTCGTCAAAGATTAAAAAATATAATAGTTTTTACAACCAACGGCGTATGAGAACACAAGAATTTAATCAGAAATTTTCTTTCTCTGACATTTACTGATCGTCGGCTTGATAACAATATTAATTAAATTATTATAGGACCTGTTGAGTCCGAGAATCCTCGTTTTATCACTTGTTAAGTCGGTGGCTGTAGCAGCCGACATGTTCAAAAAAGACAACAATATAGCGTTTAATATATTCCATAGTTGTTATTTCTGCTGATCTGAGCAGAGGTGATAATATAATGGCTCAGATTAATCAACTTAATAAATGGATTGATAAACTTGAGAAACTAAAAAGTATTATATTGATAATTTGCACGACTCAAGGTCCATGGAAGATAGCCCTAAATGGGAAAAAAAGTACTGCCATACATACAACAAATCGATCTGGATTTAATAGAACTTTTGGACACCATATCAGTCCATACGGAAAAATGGTCCAAAGAAGGCTTTCGAGTAGCGATTTGGTCTGTAGATGATCTAGATTTTATGGAGAATCTTATCCAGGAATCGAAGCTTATATAAAAAAAGGATAGAAATACAGTCTTAGAAACTTCAAAATGAAAATTAGCCATTTGAATCCAAAACCAGAGGTTAACATTCACATAGTATTTGTTCAAGTTGAATAATTGCATACTTAATCAGGATTAAGCGTTCCTTATCATACACATTAGGATTTTAATTTTTTTGTTTGACAATCTGGAGGCTATATCATGAGTCGTTTGCTGCAAAAATTTGCCAATTTTTTCGACCTAAAGCACAAACCTTCAGTATATCCAGTTACTTCGCTTAAGCTGGAAAGGCTCGAACCCCGAGTATTGCTTAACGCCGCCCTATCGATGTTCTACGATTATGACTGGACCACAGCCTGGGGGGGAACATTCTCCGAATACGGCTACAATAGCGCAGTAGATTCGACAGGCAACATCTTTTTATCGAGCAGCTTCAGCGATACCGTGGATTTAAACCCCACAGCAGGAGTTGACTCATATACCTCGAATGGCGCCGGGGACATCTTCATAACCAAACTAAATCCAAACAGCAGCTATGGTTGGACGCATACTATCGGTGGAACCGCCAACGAGGAGACCGGGGATATCACCACGGACTCGGCGGGTAACATATATTTAACAGGGTACTTTGAGGAGACCGTCGATTTTAATCCCTTTGAAGAAACTGAAGAAATTGACATACATACTTCGAAGGGCCTTTTTGATATTTTTGTCACCAAATTTAATGCCGACGGCAGCTATGGCTGGACCCAAACTATGGGAGGCAATGAGGGGGATTATGGTTCCGGTATCACGGTGGATGCTGCCGGAAACGTATTCGTTTGCGGGTACTTTTATGATACCGTGGATTTCGATCCTTCCGACCAAACAGATAATCACACCTCCAATGGTGAAGGTGACATATTCCTTACCAAATTGAATCCGGACGGCAGCTATGCCTGGACCAGAACCTTCGGCGGAGTTGAATCCGAATCCGCCAGTGATCTCGCCACCGATTCTTCTGGGAACATCTATCTAACAGGAAACTTCAGAGACGAGGTTGACTTCGATCCCGGCACTGGAACCGACACACACTCCTCCAATGGGGATATGGATACTTTTGTTACCAAAATAAACAGCGACGGCAGTTACGCCTGGACAGCCACCTTTGGCGGAATCGGGTTATATGATCGTGGTTTCAGCATCGGGGTCGATTCCATGGCGAATGTTTACGTCACGGGTGACTTTCAGGATGAAGTTGATTTTGACCCCACCGCCGGAATCGACCTGCATACTTCTAATGGTAACCGCGATTGCTTTGTGACCAAACTAAAAGCTGATGGTGAATACGAATGGACCGCCACCTTTGGCGGAGATAATGCTGAAGCCGGCCAAAGCCTAGCCGTAGATTTTGCCGGCAATATTTTCCTGACCGGGTACTTCTATTCCGACACTATGGATTTTGATCCGTCTATTGGAACTGATGATCATTCCTCCAATGGCGGTGCAGATATTTTCCTGACCAGATTGTATGCCGACGGCAGCTATGGATGGACCCAGACTTACGGCGGCAGCGAACCGGATATCGGCGGGAATATCACTTTAGATTCCGCCGGCAACCTTATTGTTACCGGTCACTTTTCCGATAAAGTGGATTTCGATCCCTCTGATGAAATTGATTATTTTACTTCGAACGGCAACTATGATGTTTTTATCACCAAACTCGAAACCGCCGAAAAATATTATTTTGCCTACGATTGGTCTCAAACGGCGGGAGCCAGCGGACTGGACCGGGGCCGGGATGTCGCCGTCGATTCGGGCGGTAACGTTTATGTGACTGGCTCCTTCAAAGAAACAGTGGATTTTGATCCAACCGATGATGAGGACTATCACACTTCAAATGGGGAGAGCGATATTTTTGTCAGCAGATTCCATGCCGACGGCAGTTACGGCTGGACCAAGACTTTCGGCTCTAATAAAAGTGACTACGGCTATAGCTTAATCGTGGATTCCCCCGCTCAAGGCATCCAAGGGGGCGGTACATCTCCGGGTCAAGGAAAAAAGATCGGCATTATCATAACCGGCAGTTTTAGAAATGAGGTAGATTTCAATCCCAATAACGGCACTGATAATCATACTTCGAACGGGGCTGATGATATATTTGTAACCAAGCTTGACGGCAATGGCGACTATGACTGGACCGTAACCTTCGGCGGGGATGACAATGACGTGGGCAACGACATTGCCCTTGATTCCGACGGCAATGTTTTTATCGTGGGTGAATACAGAAATCAGGTCGATTTTGATCCCACCGAACAATCCGATATTCACACCTCCAATGGCTCTACGGATGTTTTCTTAACGCGGATAGATGCCGACGGCAACTACGAATGGACTGCCACCCTGGGATCAACGGACCAGGATGAAGGGCTTGGTGTTGCCGTCGATTCAGAGGGTAATGTGGTGTTGACAGGTTCTTTCCGGGATTCGGTCGACTTTGATCCTACCGAAAGCACCGATATTCGTAATACCGCCGGCAGCAGCGACGCCTTTGTCACCAGGTTAAACGCCGACGGCAGTTACGCCTGGACCGCGGTCCTGGGCGGAAGCAATGCCGAAGCCGCAAACGCCGTCGCCATAGATCCTATGGACAACATTTATGTAACAGGCTACTTCGATTCTATTACGGTTGACTTTGATCCCACCGGCCAAACCGACCTGCATGACTCGATCGGCAAATACGACGTTTTTGTGACTAAATTAAACAGCGACGGCAGTTACTACTGGACGGAAACTTTTGGTTCAGGCGAAAATGATCAGGGTAGAGGACTCGCAGTCGATTCGGCCGGCAATGTCTATGTGACGGGGACTTTCGAGGACATCTGTGACTTTGATCCCTCGGAAGGGACGGACTTTCATTTCTCAAATGGTATTGAAGACTGCTACGTTACCAAACTGAGCAGTGACGGCAGCTATAGCTGGACCGCCGCTTTCGGAGGCAACACTTATGATCAAAGTTCCGGCGTTGCCCTGGATCCAATGGGGAACATATTTCTAACCGGCTACTTCCAGAACATTGTCGATCTCGATCCCACCCATGGAACTGACATTCATGCCTCCGATGGACTGCCCGATATCTATCCCGATATTTTTGTTATGAAATTAGTACCCGGTTCATTGTCCCTTTTACTCGATCCGGAAGGCTATAAAACCGTGAAATACGCCGATCCCGATGGATCGCAAGTGAAAGTAAAGGTATCCAGAGGAACCGCCGTGCTGTCATTCATGGGTCAATCACTAACCACCGAATTTATTCGTTCTACGGTTATCGTTATCGGTAACACCTATCTGGATAATATTAACTTACTGGACAGCTATGAAAAAACCGGCGTCAAGCTAAGCGTCAAAAGCGCCGGTCTGGACAATGGCGAAGCTACCTTGGGAGGGCTCACCGGCGGTGACCTCGGCAAACTCAAAGGCAAAAAAATCGATCTGACCGGCGATATAGACCTCACCGGCGGCCTCAGCTTTCTAAGGTTGGACGATATCGATCCCAACGTCACCATCTCCACCCGGGCCGCCTCCCCTAAGGGGTTAAAAATAAAAGCCGATCAAATCTATAATGGCGTCACTTTCAGTATCGTCGATACCATCAAGTACTTAAAAACCAAGGGCGGCCTTCAAAAGGTCATCGTCGGCGCTCGTGATGACATCAAGAAAATAACCACCAAAGGGGGTATCTACGATTCTTACATTTTCGCCGGGTATGATTTGAATGTTGGAGGCATGGACGGCCTCGGCAGCGGTAATATCGGATCTATCTCCGCTAAAGGGATGTTCGCCGATAGTTACATCAGTGCCGGCGTATTACCCTCCGCTCCGGATATTCAGGCAATTCTACCCGGCGTCTCGCCCCCTTATTCCGGCTTTGGCTTCACTGGAGAAATCGGTAAAGTAAAATTCGGTTCCCTTGACCAAAATGCTTCCGATGAATTTGGCTTATGGGCAGCCGGTCCTATCACATTATTTAAAGCTGGTGGGGTAAGGTATTACGAGTCTGATCCCCTCCTGAATTTGATCCTCGAAGGCGATCTTGGTTAATTTAAAACAATATTCATTGATTTTGCGTATAATTCAAGCTCTAAGGTTTTAATAGCATGCCATTATTAGATGTTATGTGGTCGTTACAAACTGTCATTTTGGTATGTGTATATGGGAAATCCCATTTAAAGGAGATACTATGAAAAAAGTAATGAAAAGTAAAGCGTTAGTCATCTTGGTATTAATAATGTTTACGATTAATGTTATTGGTTGCGGGTATATCATGCATCCCGAACGCAGGACCGCCCCCAAATCAAACCAGGTTGACGGCGGTGTAATTTTATTGGATTGCTTATGGTTATTTGCCGGGATTATACCTGGCGTGATAGCCTTGGCTGTCGATGGTGTAAGTGAAACATGGTATTACTCCCAACAAGAAATGCAAGAAATGGAAAAAGAAGTAAGTGTCAATGCCGGACAGGAAATTATGCTACAAGTCGCAGGAGCCGCTCCTACAGACGCCGAAGTCTACCTATCCCTAATGAGCACAGAAGACGACATACTGCAACAAACCGTACAAACTATCAAAGCCGGCGAAACTTTGGGCGCTTTATCCCTCAATATCCCTGATAATATTCAAAATGAACAGGCCAAGTTAGCCTTGGTAGTAAATGGCGAAGTACAATTCACCTGGAATTTACATTTACACTGTGAGCAACAGGTAAATTTAGCTTACAGGGATTTGCGATTAGAAACGCCTGATCGTAAAGTGAGGTATTATATATAATCAATGATGAAGGCTAGATCGAACAGGTTCGGCCTTCTTTATTGCCAGAATCAGGTCAATCCGAGCCGCCAACTTGCAATTTTTTTGCAATATTTGGTGTCCTTTCGGCGAGCCTGAAAAAAATGTGAATTTATCGGGGGGCGTCTGACCTTCGGAGAGTATCCCGGTAGTTCCAGGGCACGTTCAGTTCGCAGGTGTGGATCAGGCTCATGAACAGATCGCCCACACGGGCCCCGTTCGGTGTCTTATAGAAGTAGGCGTTCTTGCGATGAAGGATGACCTTCTTCAGGGCTCTTTCGCACACGTTATTGTCTAAGGATCTCCAGGACATACAGGCACTGTTGCGGGAAATTCACCCGACGCCAGGGCGGAACCCCGCCGGCCGCCTCCGGATTACTGCCGGCAAGCAAGACCGCCAACTGGTGGGCTTGCAGGGTCCGGCTCGCCGCCGAGACACTCTGCGGCCACCCGCCGAACCTACCTTTCGACAGCCGCTTCTGACACAACCAAAAACCCTGACCATCATAGACCAGAATCTTGACCGCCTTGCGGCTCTTGTTGCAAAAGACGAAGACGCCGCCGCTGAACGGATCGCTGCCCAGCGCCTCCCGGCAAACGCGGGCCAGACCGTCGATGCCCTTGCGAAAATCCGTCGGCGCCGCGGCCACCCGAATCCGCATCTGGGGTGTAACCTGGATCATGCCGCCCCGCCCCGCAACACGCGCACCAGATAGGTCAACTCCGGTAGGCGGGCGCCTTGGATATGCATCCGCACGGTGGCGCCGCCGCCCTCGACCCACTCGATCGTGCATTCCACCGAGCCGGGCGCCATCACCTCAGGCAGAAGCTCGATAAAAGCCTGCTGGGCCTTTGTCGGGAACACTTCCTCAGGGGCCGTCTCCGCCAGACGCCTCTGGAGGGAGTAGTAGTTCAAACCCAGGGCACGGGCTGTCAGATGGAGTCCGTGCTTGCGGGCCAGGGCGGCGGCCCGGCGCCAGAGTTCTTGAGGCAGGCGGGCACGCGAGCGATGCTGCTTGCGCCACCGATGGAATCGTTGACTTGCGGCCGAGAGGGCGCCAGGAAGATTCGCGGGCAGTTTTGTGCTCATCAGTTGTTCTCCAGAAAATCGGTTTTGCCGGTCCGCCCGACAACCCGTTCCCTGGGCCGCCGATCCAGCGGAATTTGCCGGCTGCAACT
>Ga0111186_1181_pt1 | contig 10144 bp, 5 predicted proteins | sample DeeMarSWOR324_28_FD_80243 | JGI IMG/M metagenome (GOLD analysis project Ga0111186, IMG submission 80243) | Phycisphaerae bacterium SM23_30 | reverse complement strand
TCGAGGCTTCGGCACCGGCACCGCTGATCGCTACTCCCGTGCTGCCGAAACCGGCTGAAACTGCCGCCGCTGATGAAACCACGTTAATAACAGATGTTTCGTCGGCCTTTACCGTAATATCTCCGCTCGCGTTTATTCTGTGGTCTACACTCGCGATATAGTCCGCCACATTACTTGTGATCATGTTGTGACCGAAGGAGACACGCTACGGAAACGCCGGTGTTGCCAAAGGAAACCGCGATTGACGCTGCGCCTACCAGCGCGGTTATGGTGGACGTATCTCGGGCAGTCAAGGACAGATCCACTGCTCTGATTCCGTCATCCATACCGCCACCGATGGCTACGTCACCGTCAATATACGATTTAACATCCGCCCCGATCATATTCAGGGCAAGGACTCCCGAGCCTGCGACCGCAACCCCGGTCCCGCCGCTTGCAGCGAGGGCTACCGAGCCCGCAAGGGTTATGGCGCCGATGGTCTGGCTGGCGCTTGACGAGAGAATTACATCGCGGTCCGCGTCGACACTGGAATCACTGATGTAAGAGTAAACCGCTGCCGGGGATGAGGTACTGTCCCACTCGTAGCCGATATAGTTAATGGCCACAGCCGCGCCAATGGAAACACCTACGCTTGTTCCGCTGCCAATGGCCGCTGAAGCGGCCAAAGCGCCTGTGACCGAAGCGATTCCGGAAGAATTGTTCGCTTCGAGACGCACATCCCGGCTGCTGTCGATGGTGCTGTTTTCAATGAATGCCTGGGTGTCTGTCAGAACGATGTTCATTCCAAACGCACCAGCTCCACTGATCGCAACAGAGGCCCCTCCAAAGGAAAAGCCCGCTGCCAAAGAAGCGGCCGCAGTCACGGCACTGATCGAGGCCTGAGATACGCTGAATTGCGTACCGTCATATTCTATGAAATAGGTCAATCCACCGCCGGTTGTCAGGGCCCAGCTTTTGCCCTCGGTCATGGACGATAAACGAAGCTCACCGACAAGAATGACACCTTTAGCCTCGAAATCGGCACGCAATGCTTCAAGAATGACAAGGTCAGCCGCCGCATCGATCTCGGCTTCGTTAATCGTATCATCAATTGACAGAATGCCGCTTGCTGGATTAACAAAGGTAACAGCAAACAAGTCCCCATTAAGATTTGTCACCACCAGCGTATGCTCATCCTTTACAGTCGCCACGTACTCAGCTGATGCTTTGGTGTTGATATCCGTCGCAAGACCATTCGTCACGTCAAGGAGGGACTCACCAGCGCCGGCGTTCGCACTGATCACCGACAGGTCCTGCGCTTCAAGCTCAACGTTGCCGACAGCGCTCGTGAGAACAGTGCTGCCGTTGGTGATGGATGACACGATGGTCTTGCGCACCTCGTTGTAAGAACCCGCACCAGCGAGAGCTGCCGTGGCAGCGGTCTTGTCGCTGCGAGCACCCGCACCGGAGCCGGCAATCGTGAATGCCCAGACCATTGAGTCGGAGGTGGTCGTAAGCGTGACATCACCTGCGCTGCTGAGCAGGACGCTTTCGATGAACGACCGTATGGAACCGCCGATCACGTTCACAGCGGCCGATGCGCCCACCGAGGCGGATACGGCGTTCTTCTTGTCTTTCTCCTCTTCGTCGGCTTTCGTCTGCCTCACCGCGATCTGGATCGCGCCGGCTACCGCAGCGATGACCGCCTTGTCGAAGGCGTCCAGGCTCACCGCGCCGGCACTGGTAACGGTCGCATCGCGAAGGTAAGAAATCGTGTCGGCATCGACCACATTGACCGTGACCGCGCCGCCCGCTGCGAAATCTGCTGCGCCCTGCCCGCTGATGGCAAGGCTGCCGATGACCATGGTATTGGATGTGCTCAGCGTAAGAAGCCCGCCGGCATCCAGCTCAAGGCCATCGACCAGGCGGAAAGCGTGACCGTCTCCTTTTTCGGCCGGCAGGTTCAAATCGACATCCGAGGTGCCGTCAAACGCCAGCTCCTTCGTTGTGGTTAGTTGAATTGAATCCAGACCCTGGACGATGACGTAATAGGTCCTGCCGCTCTGCAAGCCGCCGATCACCTTATCGCCGCCATTGCTGTAGACGACCGCGTCACCGTTCGAGAAGCCGTGAGCAGAGGCGAAATGGATCGTGTCCGTGTTTTCGTTGATCGAGGCGGGACCGGTGAGATCCACTTCGATGTGCGCACCATCGATGTAACTGTCCACAGTGCTCGCCACGATATTGATCCCGACAGCGGCGCCAAGGGCCGCACTGCCATCGCCTTCACCCTGTTTCGCGATCCCCAGCACACCCGCGATGCTGCCAATCACGGAAGTATCCTCAGCGATGACGATCAGGTCGCCGCCCGTGTTTATCAGGTAAGGCTTTGAATGATCGGTGACATCAATGAAGCTCCGCGTATCAGCATCAACCACGTTCACGGAGACTGAAACCGGCATAGCCAGGCTGCCCTTCGCAATGGCACCGGCGCCGGCCACCGAGGCAACAACACCAAGGTCCCGGGATTTCACGGTCAGGTCAAGATCCGCCGTTACATTACTGTCCACGAGATAAGCATGCGTTTGCCCGTTAAGGACGTTGACACCCACAGAAGCACCGATGCCCGCGCCCGCGGAGGTCGCACTTGCGCCTGCAACACCCACGTTGATGGCCATTTTCGTGGCTTCAACGCTGACCCCGCCGCCAGTGGTCGTGACCGTGCTGCGTGTTATAAAGGCGAACGTCTCGAGTACGAGCACGTTGACGGCAACGGCGCCGGCAGCACCGATCGATCTCGGCGTGCTCTCATCCGCAGTCTTCTTCTTGTCTTCGCTGCCCTTGTCATCTGGATCGGCTTTGACCTTTTCCTTCTGGATGTCCGTCTTGGCCGTGGCAACGGCCACCCCGGCAATAACGCCGAGTGAATCGGAGCTGATCTGCAGGTTGCCGGAGAGGCTGAGGTCCGACCGGTCAACAAAGGCGCGGGTGTCGTTCGAGATCACGTTGACCGCCACTGCCCCGGATGCGGATGCGGACTGTAAAAGCTTGGAGTCCTTCTTGGATGGCTCTTCCTCGCCTGGCTTCGGGTCAGGAGCCGGCGTCTTGGTATCGTTTGCCACTTCAGCTTTGACCACGGACTGTGACGTCGCCGTGCTGATGACGAGTGAACCGACTCCAGTGCGGTTCTCGGCTGAAACGCTCACGTCGTTCGCCGAGGTCACCAAGACAGCCTGGATGCTCGCCTCGGTTGTGTCCACGATGACGTTCACCGAGACCGAGCCCGAAATTGCGAGGTCAGGCATCTTTTTCTTTATCTTGGCAGCCGTGCTTTCCTTCTTCGCCGAAGCAGTATTCGCTTCTTCTTTGCCAGGTTCCGTGGCCTTGTCGTCTGCCTTGTGCTCCTCGGACTTGGGCTTTTCGGGCTCTGCCTCTTCGGCCTTGCTGCCTTCGGTCCCGGGCGAGGGGCTTGCATTCGCCTTGGGTTTCTTCTTGAAGAGGCCAGTGATCTTGTTCTTGATCGGCGTCAACCGAAAGATTACCACCCGCAGAAATATTCACTGTTGCGTCATTGTCCGTGTTGTACTCGCCGAGACGTGCTTTCGTATCGCGATTCATGACGTTGACAGCGGCCGACAGGTTGGCCGCGCCGATAGAGCCTGAAATGTCGCTCTTAGTCATGTTCACGACCCAGGTATTGTCCCCCGCTGATATCGTAAGATCGTTACCCTCAGAAACGGCAGCCCCCTTGGCTATGTAGGCCTGTGTTGAATCTGTGACAACGGTCAGCCCGATTGCACCGTAGAAACCAAGCTCAGAGGCGCCCTCGCTGGAGGCCTGGGTGAGACTCACGATAAAGTTATCGCTTTCGGTGGAGAGGGTCACATCATTGCCGGCGCTGACTTCTGCGTCTTCATCGATATACGCCAAGGCCGTAGTCGCATACCAGGTGCCGACCACGGTACCGCCGGCCGAACTGCTCTTGAAGCCGCCGGTCTTCTGGTTATCTTTCTTCTTCAGATAACTGCTGACTGCCGGTATCTCCGCCATCGATTTTGTGAAACCATCAACGATGTCGCTGACCGCTTTTTTCAGTGGCTCGACCGCCTTCTTGAGCGGAGCCTCTATCTTTTCCCGAACAATTTATTCATCTTTTCGTCAAATTTATCGGCTTTGCCCAGCGGATTCTGAGTGCGCGCCCAGTTAATCGACTTCGCGGTTGAGAGTGCCGTGATCGACACGTTCTGATCGCCTTCCTCACCCACGGGCACCAGGCCGGGAGCCTGGTTGACGCGTGTGCCCTTGCCAATGTAGGCACGGGCTTCGTTATCGACGTGTATTAGATTCACCGCGAGACCAAAGGCCGTGGCCGTCTGTGTGTCGGAACCCGGCAGTGAGACAGCGCCGGCTTCGACGAAGTTCGTGACCGACTTCGTACCCAACGGCTTGATGTGGTCGCTGTACAGCGAAGTCACATCTTCGAATACACTGAACTGGCTGTTCAACTTGAGCTTGAAGTTCTCGATCTGGTCCACGTAGTTGAGGGTCTTCTCCCCGGTGTCGTACGGATTGGCCGGATCATCCGGGGACTCGGACGGCACCAGTTCATTGAAGTCCGGCATATGCAGACTTATGAAACCTTTGATGCTGTGCTGAACATCCGAGATGATGGGTATATTGAACTTGGTCGGCAGGCTCGCCTCGGCGCTGAGCGAGAGGTTCCTGGTTACATTGACAACGGCGTTGTCAGCGATGTAGGCGGTCGCGGTGTTCCTGCTGCTGCCGACAAAGATCGCCAAGGCAATGGTTTTAGGGGAGCGATACTTGTTTTTCACTGAGAAGTACGACTTGAGGTTGTCGCTGGCCAGGGCGTCAATCGTGAGATCGCCGTGTACAGTGATGTCGGCGGTGCTGCCGATGACGGCCTCTGCCACATTCGAGCTGCTCGCTAAAGCGAGACCGGCCGTGATGATCTCCTGGTCGGGCTTCTTGATCTTGAGGATTGTCGAAAGCAGCTTGTTTTCCAGAAGCACACCCCGGAGGGTATTGGAGATTGGCTTGGTCACTTCGCCCTCGATAGTGTTGGCCAATTTCGTCACGGGATTGGTGATCCAGGCCTTCCATTTCCCGGAAGGCTGGGAGATAAGCTGCGTAATGTTCACCGAGTTCTTGGCGTTGACCGAACTGGCCTTGACCGTAAGGGCGCCCGTGGTTCCAACTGCCCCGGCAACGACCGTGCCGTCGACCCGGGCGATGCTGGTGGATTCCGTGTAGCTCACCGCGGCGTTGATACCCTTGAGCGAGTCTGCCTCGATGCTGCCGGTAACCTGTACGTTGAACTTATTCGTGCTGGCGGCGATCACCTTTACCTTTCGGGCAGTGACCGTGGCCCCTTCTTCGATCCAGGCCTGCGAATCCGAATGGGCAATGCCTACGGCAACCTTGATGGCCGTGGCAGAGGGAGAGCTCTTGACCTTCTTGATAATCCGGGAAGGTGCATCCTGGATGCGGTATGGCTGTGACGCCTTGGCCGCACCGGCCGCGACCGCAGGCACCGCGTCTGTAACGCTGGCGATCATGGTATTGTTGACCCGGGCCTCAATACTAACGGTGTCACCTGCATCGATCATGACCTCGTCTTTGAGGACAACCTTGGCGTATGCATCCGACTGTGCGTAAGTCACCCCAGTCGCTGCCGCTGTCGTTACCGTGGCGTCCGCAATGGCGATCGCATCGAGGGTCACATCGCTGGCAGCGGTCACTAAGACGCCTTCGTGCAGGATGATCTCACTGGTCGCCTTGGAGACGAGGCCATTGGCCGGGATCGACACGGCGCTTTGCGCATCGGTATACGATGCGATGTCCAGGTCGATGCCGCCGTTCAATACGTCATCCCCCTCGCCGCCCACCAATGTATTAAGACCCTCTACGCCGTTGAGAGTATCGTTGCCTGCGCCGCCGATCAATGTGTTGCCATACGTATCGCCCGTGAGGTCGTCGTTATAGTCTGAACCGATGATCCCCCGGATTGCGGACAACGTATCCCATCCGGCTCTGATGGTGTTCTGCTGCGTGCCCGGGTTCGCCAGGCTCACCGTGACCCCGATTTCCGGATTGGGATCCAAAGGATCAACCACCACATCGGCATAGGAAACCATGTCCTCGTCACCTGCGAACAACTCATCAAAGAAGGTCGAAACAGTGCCGCCCCCGGCGATGTGCAGGGCCATGGATACCCCGAAGGTCTCCTCGAGCATGCCGAGATCCAGGAGCGTCAGCACATCGAGGATGGGCTGCTCGATCCCGCCTTTGAGGATGTCGTCGCCCTGACCGCCCACCAGCAGGTCCACATCATCGCGTCCCCAGATCGTGTCGTTGCCCGGCCCGCCAATCAGTACATCGCCGTCGCCCGATCCATACAGCGTGTCATTACCCTCACCGCCGATCACCTTATGAACGTTGTAGAATCCCGTGACAATATCCTTGGTCCCACCGGTCGTAAGTTCCGTGGTTGCGTACGCCGGCAGCGGCGGCAACGTGATGATGTCTATGCCCGGGATCGAGAAACCCAGGTCCACTTCAACGTTCGTTGTATAATCGGACAGGTCCAGTGTATTGGTACCCCCGCCCTGGTCAAGGCCCAGTAAGCCAAAGAACAGGCTGCTCGCGCCAATGGTCCCGTCGAATGTGGCCTGATCCTCAAACACAAATGTATCATCGCCCTGGCCGTCGATCACGTTCTCAATGTTCGCCACCGAATAGAGGGCGTTCGTGCCATCGGTTACCGAGACAGTGCCGTCCAGATGAAAAGTAAACGTGAGCGAGGCCGTGACCTGAGAGAAATCCAGCGTGTCTGTGCCGCCATCCCCGTCCTCAACAATCAAATCGATTCCCCAGTTCTCCTCTAACAAGTAGGTATCGTCGCCGCCCTCACCGCGGAGTGTGTCGTCTCCCTGGCCTCCGATCAGTGTATTCACGGCGTCGTTGCCTGTCAGGAAATCGTCATTGGCCGTTCCCTCGATATTGTCGATGCCGCCCAGCCCGGCCAGGTTCGAAATCACGCCCACCGCAGAGGAGGCGTAGGAAACCGTCTCATTTGCACTGCTGGTTCCAGTTACGGACAGACCGCCCTCGCCGCCCCTGACATAGAGTATATTGGCTATGCCCAGGGTACCCGTTGCCGTCCCGGGGCTGGCAGTAAAGTCGATATCCACCGGGCCGCTGTAGTCCGAGTAGTCGAGCGTGTTGGTACCACCCACCCCGCCGTCGATGGTTCCGGCAAAGGCCGCATTGTCCTCAAGAGCGAAGGTGTTATCGCCGCTGCCGCCGATCAGGCGGTCCATATTCGCCGCATGGCTCAGGGTATTTGCCTCGACCAGGAAGTCAAGAGCCTCTTCCGGAATAAAGCCCAGCAGGGTCCAAACACCCGGCAGAGTGTCCACTGACACAGTTCCATCCGCATGTATGATGGCACGGAGGGTCTCCGTAACAGCGGAAAAATCAAGGGTGTTCATGCCGCCCGCCCCGCCGTCGATAGAACCGGCGATAGCGCCGCCGTTCTCAAAGACAAAGGTGTTATTGCCGCTGCCGCCGATCAGGCTTTCTATTTCAGCGACGTTGCTGAGTGTGTTTGTGCCGTCTGTAACAGATATCGTGTCATCTTCATGAATCGTAAAGATAAGATCCGTTGCAACAGCAGAAAAATCCAGGGTATCATCGCCTTCACCAGACACTTCCGCCACCGTATCGCTACCCCAGTTGTCCTGGAACTCGTAAATATCATTGCCCGCATAACCGGCCAGGGTGTCATCTTCGGCTGCATTGCTCGTCAGGGTATTATCACTCTCATCCCCTTCAATAATCGCCAGCAGATGAGGGTAATCATTCAGTATCAAGCTCTGATGCAAGCCCTGCGTCTCGATCACGCCCGTGCTCAGCTCCAGATCCCAATCCCCGCCCAACTCGGCTGCACCCGTTGGATCCGTGGAAGCCGCTACATCCGCGCCGGTTATCTTAGCGATTCGATCAACCAAGTTGATGCCCGCAGTGCCGTCGGCGAAAGAGCAACCATATAGAGGGATATCGGCATCCGCCGTCAGCGCATCACTCCAAGCTGTAAGGGAATCTGAATAATACTCCAGTGAGTCAGAATCCAGCACCCCAGTACCCAGGACTATCCGACCGGATTCACCATGAGAAATAATATGAATAGCAGAAAGGTTATGATAGCCTGAAAGGATGTCTGTGATCTGCTGAATACCGTCTATACTGCCATCTAAGACGCTGACCACGACACCGGATTGAAATGCGTTTGCAAGCTGAAAATCAAGATTGAGTGAAGAATCGATGAATACAATCTCAGTCGGAGGTCCCCTGATCTCGATGGATGTATCATATTCAATGCTTAAATCGGCATTATTTATATCGATATCTCCTTCAGAACTACCCGAGAGCACAACAAGAACATCACCGGTCTGAGTAGAACTGCAATTATCAACACTTAGCTCCGCTTCGCCTGATTCGTCACTCGTATTATCATCATCTATGAACAAAGTGATGATTGGCTGGCAAAAATTTGAGTTGGGTGTACTGGGTTGGAGCAGTTCCTGGTTAATTTGCTCCTCAACCTGCCCAGTTGCATCTCATAATTCAACAAACTGGTCAACTACTGAAGTATTGTAGAAAATAGTATCTTGATATGGATTAATATGGATTAGGGGCAATATTATGTAAACTATCACCCGAAAGCAAGATTCGTGGCTCAAGTTGCTCAAAGTGAATCAGAGGCTGAACTTTTCGTCTCACCTGCATTCCTCAATATATAAAAAATACACGAAAATTATATAAGCACAAGTAGAACGCCTAAGGCACTACCCAAAAAACCTCCTCTTCTCGCCGATCGATGGTGCCGTCCATCCTGCTTTCTTCTCCTAAACACAATATTTTAGTACAAGATATTGAACCTGTCAAATAAATTTTCTAAAAAGCAAAAAACTTATACTTCAATGAGGGTATTCGCGAGGTCATACAAATGCGAATCCTACATTCGATTCACTGTAATAGCTGCTGTTGGCTAAAGCCGACTTGATTTTCTTGTCTTGGCAAACATTTTCCTGAGCCTGCTCCAACATCGGCTCAAATTGCTTTTTGTCATTGCTTTCGTCGGTGACATCACAGGCGTTTTCATGCAAATTTTCAACAAAGCTGCTTTGAAATCGGAATCGCGGCATAAACATATAAACAATTAATTGTCGATGTCAGTCCCTAAGGGCTTATTTTGCATCTTTAAGAATACAACCGGCAACGCTATTGGTATTTTAGGCCTTGGTGTACTTGAAAGCAAATTCGTATAAAATAATTACATCTCCACAGCATCTCAAATATTGTGTTCACGCCGTTAAACCAGCATTTTTAGGCCAAGTACGCGGATATTCGGTAACAATGCTGCGGTAACTTAATTCTGGTACGATTATTGCTAATATTAGCATTACAGCATGATAACTTTGTTGTAAAGAGCGCCTCATAGGTGTCAGTAAATTATTGTCTAATAAAAAGTTAGCTGATTATTTAAGAAAATTAAAAAAACAGATTTTCTTAAATAATATATGCCTAACCTCAATTTTGCAGGAGCCTTTTGCGCGATAAGAAAAGAGATTTTGAGAATAGCTCGCAGACAGTGAATTCGAGTGGTAAGAAAATCCTAATTACTGGTGCAACAGGTTTTATTGGGTCTCATTTGAATGAAAGGCTGTGGTGCAGTTTTCCACCTGGCAGCGCTAATAAGCATTCCATATTCCTATGTTTCTCCCCTGGCCTACATTCGAACAAACGTAGAAGGCACTTACAATGTTCTTGAATCCGCCAAGCAGCAGGGCATAAGTGATATATTGATTACTTCTACAAGCGAAGCCTACGGCACCGCCCAATACGTGCCGATTGATGAGAAGCATCCACTCATAGGACAATCGCCATACTCTGCATCGAAAATAGCTGCTGATGAATTAGCAATTAGCTACCACAGATCACTTGGTTTACCTGTCAAAATTGTCCGGCCATTCAATGTATACGGCCCGAGACAATCGGCGCGTGCTATTATCCCTACAATAGTCTCTCAATTACTGAACAGCCAGGGGAAAATTAAGCTCGGAAATATCACACCGACCCG
>Ga0111186_1141_pt1 | contig 10266 bp, 8 predicted proteins | sample DeeMarSWOR324_28_FD_80243 | JGI IMG/M metagenome (GOLD analysis project Ga0111186, IMG submission 80243) | Phycisphaerae bacterium SM23_30 | reverse complement strand
TACAGATATTCCGGGCGTTGCGTTGTATTGATTTACTTACCGCGAATTGACAGGTGGCGATTTTGAGTTTGCCGACGGTCATAAATAACTCCTGTAAACTATAAGAAAATACGGAAACAGCATGGGTCCGGCCCATCCTGCCAACGCCAACGGTTTTATCGCAGCTAATCATAACATGCCGCCTTTTTTCTTGCCATAATATTTTTACTTTACATAAAGCGCTTGAGGGGATACGTTTAATTTATTCTTGAGCATCTGATATGGTTTTTCCGGAGGCCGGCACCGATGTCCACTTTGGAAACGACAGGCAAAAAGACGAATAAAGAACTCAAAAGAAGCCGAAACATTTTCAAAAGAATCCTGCTGACCCTCATACTCACTATGGTGGTGACGGGCGTGTGGGTGTTGTTATTTCCCAGCGATATACACAAACCGTACCCGGCGCCCGATGAGGAAAACGCGGCAGGGCGGGAAGCAGGAAGGACCATTCTGTTCACCGGTTTCGACGGGCTGGCCCACGTCGCCGAAGAAATCACCCTGAAAGCCAAATTAGAGTCCCGTTATTTAAAAGATGATATTGCAAATGCAACGGTGGCCTGTTATGTGGCAGATCAATATTTAGGCGAGGCGCAAACCGACGAGGAGGGTTTTGCCGTCTGGCGTTTTATGCCCCAAAAGACGGGAAATTTTACGGTGGTTTATCAACTGCCGGATGATTCAAAATATAAGCCCAAAAGGGCGGAGGGTCTTTTGGCGGTTAGAACCGAAGACAAACCGGTGCTGATCAGCGATCTGGACAATACGATTATTGATATCAGTAATTATCAATTTTTGTTCCATAATAACGAGAGTATCCCGCCGGTGCCGGGGGCGCCGGAAATTCTTAAAGAATTGTCCCGGCAATACGACATAATCTATTTAACGGCCCGGGATGACCTCTATGTTAATGTAACAAAGAATTGGCTTGATATGTATGGTTTGCCGCGGGCGCCTTTGTTTGTGTGCGATCTTTCGGAAGAGCCGGCGGACCAGGGCGAGTATAAAAAAGAGGTTCTGCGCCAATTAAAGGCCAAATGGCCCAATATCACCATAGGGGTGGGCGACAAGGTGCACGACGCCCAAGCTTATCTGGCCAACGGGATGGCCGCCTACATCCTTGGCGAACACGACGAACTGCCGGAAAATACCATAACCGTGAAAAGCTGGAAAGAGATTCAGGAAAAACTGAAAAGATAACCTTCAAAAAGTTTGATACCGTTTAACTTTTATGAACCGTATTCTCTCCTCGAGGGATCTCAGGTGCGCTAGTCTAAGCAACGCCACCGCCTCTATTCTTTTATATCGTAGCGAAACATTAAAGTTGGTAAGGATGCAGGATTTTGCGTCTTGGCCTTTTAGGATTTTTGGGGCAGGCAAAAGCGGATGGTGAAGGTGGTTCCTTTGCCGAGCCGGCTGGCGACGTCGATGTTTCCGCCGAGTTCGCGGACGACGCCGTGGACGACCGAAAGCCCCAGACCGGCGCAAGTTTGGTCTCCGCCGCCGCTGACGCCGCGGGTGGTGTAGAAAGGTTCAAAAATGTGAGGCAAATCTTTAGGTTCGATGCCAAAACCATTGTCGGAAAAACGGAGGACCAATTGCTCATCCTGACGCTGCAAATCGATAGCCACAGTGCCGCCCCGGGGCAGGGCATGCTCGGCGTTGTCCAGGAGATTGCCCAAGACCTGATGCATGCGGGAACCGGGCACTTCAAAAATCGGCACGCCCTGCATGTGCAATTCGAGTTTGATGTTTTTTTCGGCCAGGGGTCTTTCCACCAGATGCGAAAAGGTCAACAATACCTCGGTGAGGTCCGACAGGTCGAACTGGCGGGCGTCTTTTTCGGCGAAGGTCAGCAGCGACTGGGTGATCTCCGCCACCCGATTGGCGGCCTCGGCGGTCATCTGCAGGGCCCGCCGGGAGGCCTGGGGATTATCGGAGTTGAGGGCGAAATCGACGAAGGTGGCGACGCCCCCCATGATGTTGTTGAAATGATGGGCCACCCCGGAGGCCAGGGTGCCCAGGGAGGCGATTTTTTCGGTTTGGGCCAATTTTATTTCCAGGTTTTTTCGTCGGGTAATGTCGCTGATCCAGGTGGCCAGACCCAAGATCTGGTCTTGGTCATCTATAATGGGAGTAATTACCCCGGCCAGGATTTGTTTTTGACCCTGTTTGTTGCTTTGCTCGATTTCAAAATCGGCGGGCTGCTTAGAGGTGACGGCCTGTTCGAGGGCGGCGTGAAATAGAGAACGCTGTTCGGGCGGGACAATCTCTGCGAGATGTCGGCCCAGCATCCGGGACGGTTCGGAGTGAAAAATTCCTTCGGCGGAGCGGTTCCAACTGACGATCACTCCCTGGCCGTCGGTGCCGATAATGGCAAAGGGAGAACCGTTAAACAGATGACGATAATATTCGGCTAGGATCTCGCTCATGTTTTAGTCAGACGCTCTGAGTTTTTAATAACAGGGGGCCGGTCTGCCCGACCTTACGTGGGCACGGCGCCCCAAGCTCATGGTTTTAACATTGAAGGCGTCGTTTCACGGGTGGTTTCTGATTTCGGCGGCGGTTTGTATGTTTGGTATTAAAACATAGACCAACTGATAATTATCCGTACCGCTGGTGCGCCTCATAAAGAGTTCGCCCAGGGTTTGGGTGGTTTGAGGTTGATTCCCACCGGCGATACAAATAAAGTAGTCGGGCGGCAGCAGACCGCTGAAAGTCAATTGGTCGAAAACTTCCCGCGGTTGGTCCATGATTAACTGCAGTTGTCCGGACTCATCCCATTCGTATCGCGCCGGCGGCTGGGGCAGGTGAAACTGAGGCGAGATTCTGACGCTGACGATGCGGTTTTGCAAGTTGTTTTGCCAGGGTTGGCAGTGCACCTGGAATACGGTGTAGCCAGGGGGCAGTTCATAGCTGCGGACCGATCCGTTGAGGGCGTGGACAAAAAGCTGGGCAGGGGCTTCCAGGACATAACCAGGATAATCGGCTACTTCCCAGGCATTGCGGAAGAGGTTGTATTGAATCTGGTTTTGCACCAGGCTGCCGCCGGCCTCAAAGATGCTCTGGGTAAGAGTCGGCAAATAGCTCATGGGGGCCACTTTTACGTCCAGTCCATTCTCCTGTAAAATCTGCACCTGGGAGGGGGGAAACCCTATGCGGGGCAGAGGGCTCGTGGTAGCGACCGGCGTAAACTTGACGGGCTCCGACCAGAAGGGCAGCTCCGAGAGGTTCACATCCGCCGGCAGTTCCATCGGCTGAAATTGACAGGAGACGATGAAAATTTCCGAGGGCGGCCGGGACTGGTAGCTCTGGAAGGGATTTTCTTCGCGCAGTTGATCGATAATCCCCTGTTCTTGACAGCCCCGCAGCCCCAGGGACAGTACCCCTATCAGATATATTTGCATCCATTTTTTTGACAAGAGATCGACTCCTGGCCAGTCGTAGAAATTATACCTCGGATGGTGGGCCCTGTCAAATCGAATCGGTGATTTCAGTTTGGGGGTTTTTTTGCCGATCCCTTTAAAACTTGCCAAAAGGCTTTATTAAGTGTAAAATTTTATGCTTATGGAAAGATGCATGATTCACCCGTGCCGGTTTCGAAGGCGGGTGAAAGGTATATAAGGTAATTATGAATACATCCTCGCCGACAGATTTGCCCCCTACGCCGGGTTTTGAGTATCGCCCGGAGATCAAGGTCCTCGACTGCACCATCCGGGACGGGGGGCTGATCAACGATCATTTATTCGAGGACAGTTTAACCCGGGCCGTTTATGAGGCCTGTGTGGCGGCGGGCATCGACTACATGGAATTGGGCTACAAGGCGGACAACAAGATTTTCGCCCGGGATAAATTCGGGGCCTGGAAGCACTGCTACGAAGAAGACCTGCGGCGGGTAGTGGGCGAGAACGACACCGATTTGAAATTGTCGGTAATGGCCGACGCCGAAAAGACCGAGTACCGCCGCGACATCGTGCCTAAAGAAAAAAGCGTCATCGACATTGTGCGGGTGGCCACCTATATTTATCAGATACCCACGGCGGTCGATATGATCAAAGACGCCCACGAGAAGGGTTATGAGGTGTCGGTGAATCTGATGGCGGTCTCCACGGTGCCGGACGCGGAGCTGCAGGAAGGATTAGACCTGCTGGCCAAGACCCCCGTGGATATTATCGTTCTGGTCGATAGTTTTGGGGCCCTTTTACCCCAGCAGATACGAGATTATACCCGCCGCTATCTTGAGGTTGTTAAAGGGACGGGTAAACAGGTCGGCATCCACTGCCATAATAATCTGCAGTTGGCTTTTGCCAACACTATTGAGGCGGCGACCATAGGCGCGAACCGACTGGACGCGACGATGAACGGGATCGGTCGAGGAGCGGGCAACTGCTCCATGGAATTGCTGCTGAGCTTTATGCGGAACGGCAAATACCATATCAGGCCCATATTGCAATGCATCCAGGATCATTTCGTGCCCCTGCGGGAAAAACTGGAATGGGGCTGCATGATCCCGTATCTGATTACCGCCCATTTCAATCAGCATCCGCGCTCCGCCATTATATTACGGGCCGGGCAAGACAAGGATAATTTTGTCGAATTTTACGACCAATGGGCCAAATCGTAAACGTTTTGCGATTTGTTACCCAATGGGCCCTGGGGCAACAGTTAAAACTACCTTTACGCTCGATATCAGCGCCTCAGGCTATATCATAGGGGATTTATGGGTATTACCACGACATTTTTTACCGCAGGATCGGCAATAATGTCGATAAGTATTTGTCAATAAAGAATTAAGAAATTTAAGCGGCCTGTTACTTTTTTACGTTAAATATCGTAATTCCCTTGACTTTCCTTATAAAAATGTATAAGATAAGGGGACGAAGGAACAAAATTGAGGAAAACTTGTCGCTGTAGAATCCCTTTTGCGACAGTAACATGAGTGTAGGTTAGGGTAGAATTATGAAAACAAAATTTTTACTGATCTTGGTTGTTGCCGTCTCTTTGCTGGCGGTTCTTGATAAACCGGCTGATGCTACTTTAAGCTTCCGTTTCTACAACATCACCAACAACAACGCCGCCGATGCCGGTATCGGCGAATATCTGTTTGTCGATGTAACCGACCCGGAAGGCGAAGAGGAACAGGTGCTCTTCACTTTCAGAAACGAAAGTCCCGTACCTTCTTCGATATGTGATGTATATTTTGATGACGGCGCCCTGTTTGGCATCGCCTCGATAGATAATGACGACCCCGGAGTTTCTTTCACTCAGCTGGCCAATCCGGGAGACCTGCCGGGCGGAAACAACATCGATCCGCCCTTCGTGACCACCGAAGGTTTTTCGGCGGATTCCGACTCACCCGTGCAGGCCATGGGCGTTAATCCCGGGGAGACATTGGGAATTCTCTTTGTTTTGCAAGATGGTTCGGTTTTTCAAGACGTAGTTAACGACCTTTACTCCGAAGCGCTGCGCATCGGTATTCACGTGCAGGGTTTTGACGGCGGCGGCAGCGAGTCTTTTGTTAACGTCCCCGCCCCGGGCGCTCTGATGCTCGGCGGCATAGGTATCGGACTTCTGGGCTTGTGGCGGCGGCGCCAAAGAATATAAAAAAATACTTAAGCAAGTCTATTTCAAAGGCGGCATGTTTTAATAAAACATGACGCCTTTTTTGTCATGTCTGGCAAGCGAATTTTATACCGCCTGTTTATATATCCATGGTATAAAAGCCAGAACCTTATCAGCGCTAAATTATAGGACTTTACGCTCAATATAACAATTATAACGAATATATGAAAAAAGAATCTGAAAATTTAACAGGAGGGCTTAAATAAAGCTTAAAATTTAAAATTCGCTTGACATCACCTGATCAAAGGTATATAGTAAAACACTAGGAGTCGGGAAGAGGTAATACTTTTCTACAGATTAATCCAGGAGTACATAAAAAATAATGGAGGCGGGAGAAAAGATGTGAATATTAGATTCTCTATATTGTTAGGCGTCATTATCTCATTAACGGCAATCCTCGAGCAACCGGCCCGGGCGAATGTAACCTACCGTTTCTACTGCATTACCAACAACAACGCCGCCGATGCCGGCATTGGCGAATATCTGTTTGTCGATGTCACTGACCCGGGCGGCGGACAGGTGCTTTTCACCTTCAGAAACGACAGTCCCGTGCCTTCTTCGATATGTGGCGTATATTTTGATGACGGCGCCCTACTAGGAATTGCTTCCATAGACGATTCCGATCCCGGAGTTGTTTTTACTCAATTTGCCGCTCCTAAGGATCTTCCGGGTGGAAACAATATTGATCCTCCGTTTAATACTACGGTCGGTTTTTCGGCGGACTCCGATCCGCCCGTGCAGCCCAACGGCGTCAATCCCGGCGAATCTTTGGGAATTCTTTTTGATTTACATGCAGACAAAACTTACGCCGACGTACTAGCCGATCTTTCGTCCGAGGCGCTGCGCATCGGCATTCACGTGCAGGGATTCGACAGCGGCGGCAGTGAGTCGTTTGTCAATGTCCCCGCCCCGGGCGCTTGGATGCTCGGCAGCATGGGCGTGGGAATATTTGGTTGGCTGCGCCGACGCCGAACGATCTAAGTTTATATCCAAAATAAATTTTCTGAAAGGTTGCATGTCCCTGTTCAGGTGCATGCAACCTTTTATATATATACTTTTTGAGAGGCAGGCGTTAGAAACACAAGAGTTAAGGTTACGAAAGACTGAGATTCTTCGCCCCCCACGCAATGATAAGCAATGGGTATGATCTTGATCCAATTACCAGGTGCTAAAGGTATCCACCCAATCGGCGGAGGTCAAGGTAAGGGTGTAGATATTCAGCCGATCCTGCTTCAGGTGCAGGCGCGACTTGCCGAAAACCGGGTGTGTAAAAACAAAGCCCTTGTCGGTGGTTAATTGGGGGGCTTGGCGGGGTTGGTCGGCCAGTTGCACAGAGGCCTGCTGCAGAGCGGACCGGGCCATACCCACCAGGCCGAAGGTTTCCTGGTCCTCCAGGAAGGGACGGGCGTCCTCGACGAGGGTATCCCGGCAGTACTGCAGAATGGCGCGGTGTTCTTGCGTATTGCTTTCATAAGGTTCGTGCAATACTTCATCGGGGATGATAGTTTGCATGAGAAAATTAAGTTTTTCCTGCGTGAAAAGCAGCAGCGTCATATAGCTGCGAACCTGAATGTAATCTTTGCGGCAAACGAGAGTGTCCTCAGGATTAAATTGGATAAGGCCCGCCTCGCGCGAGGCGCCGTATCGATTGAAAACCGAGACGGCACTCTCGGTGGCAAGCATACCTTCTTCATCCAGGAGGTTCAACACCTCTGCGGCATCGGTCTGAGATACCATGATGCCGGCAAATTGACTTTGCAGCGGTAAAGGCTTGCTGCTGTTGCAACCGGCCGTCAAGGCCAGAAAAATCAAGAGTAAAACCAAAATTCGTGGCTGATTCATGTTCGCCCGATGCTCCTTATAAGGGCCGGCCCCTTTTCTTTATAAAAGGCCTCCGCCGATATGCCGTCCGAAGGGCTTTTTGAAAAACCCAGTATTTCCAGGGGGGCAACCGTAACTTACCGTCCAGAAATCCTGGCTGGCAGGCTCATCCGGCGTATAAGAACTGGTTTCCCAAAATATGGGTATCGGTTCTTCAAAAACTACCGATCGTAACCAACATGGCAGAGGCAAACTCGCCAACTTGTTACCTCCTTTATACCACCTCTTTGATCGGAATGCAAGAAAGATTTGCTTGAGAAATAAAAAAGCAAACATCAGGATAAAATACTTGAAAAAAAACTTGACAAAACCTTTCTCATACCCGTAGTTCGGCGGAGAATCTCTCCGCCAGGCGGGCCAAAATCTTCTGTTGCTGGGCGTCCACCTGCTCGTGAGTGAGGGTCTGGTCGGACCGGCGAAAGACAAGTGAAAGAGTCAGGCTTTTCCGGCCGGGAGCGATGCCTTTGCCTCGATAGATCCCGACAAACCGCAGCCGGTGCAGGTCATCGATCCCCAGATCGAGAATTTCCTGTTCGATTTGCGACCAGGAAACCGGCTCATCCAGCACCAGAGTCAAATCGCGGGTAACGCCGGGATAACGGATCAAGGGCTTGAGCTGGGTTGAGGTTTGCTCAACCTTAACCAGCTCTTCAAAGGAGATCTCGGCTAGGCAGGCATCCTGGTTAAGATCGAAGAGTTTGATTATATCCTGATGGGCCTTTCCCATCCGACCGATGGCCACGTCGCCCAGCATGAGTTTGGCGCCGGTTTCCGGGGCGGCCCATAATATCTCGTCCGGATGACAGGTCAAGACCGCGTTTTGATCGAGGGCGGCGACCGCCGTTTCAATCACGCCCCGCAATTCCTGAAAATCGCCGTCGGTCAGAAGCGCCAGCATGATCTTTTCCTGCGGCAGTTGGCCCGGCGCCCGGACGGGAAGATGTACCGCGGCGAGTTCGTAGACGTCGCAGCGATCGTTGTCGGCATCCTGGTTGCGTTTGCGGGCCGCCATCAATGACGGCAAGAGCATCGGGCGCAGGACGTTGTTGGTCTTACGCGACATATCCAGAACCCGGACGGGCGTAAAATCCTTATTCATAAACGGCTGCCAGTAACAGTCCTCGATAAAACTGACGTTGATGGTCTCATAGAAACCACATCCATTAAGGGCGGTGGAGACCTTCTCACAGGTGCGCCGAAACCGATCCGGGATCTTAACGGTAATGTGAATTTTAGGCTCGATGGGGATATGCTTATAGCCGAAAATGCGGATAACTTCTTCGATAAGATCGATCTCCCGGGTCAGGTCGCCCCGCCAGGAAGGCACGGTGCAGGTAATCACGTTATACTGGGGATCGAATCGGGGCTCCAGACCTAGTCGCTGTAATATGGTTATTATACGATCGGTGTCGATCTCTATGCCGAGCAGGGTCCGCAGCCGCGAAAGGCGTAATGTAATCGATCTCGGCGGGGGGATTCTAAGACCCGCGTCCACGACGCCGGGTGCTACTTTGCCCTCGGCCAGTTGGGCCAATAGCGCGGCGGCCCGGCGGGAGGCCCATTCAACCATCACCACGTCTACATTACGCTCAAAACGATAGGAGGCCTCCGTAACTAATGAGAACGCCCGACAGGCCTGACGAATGCAGAGAGGGTCAAAATGGGCGCTTTCCAGCAGGACGGTCTTGGTCTTCTCCGTGACCTCGCTGGGCAGACCACCCATAATGCCGGCCAGGGCCACCGGCTCGCTGGCGTCGGCGATGACCAGCATGTTGTCATTCAATTCGACCTGGCTTTGGTCGATGGTGACCATTCGCTCGCCCCGTCGTGCCCGGCGGACGATAATACGTCCCTGGTCCAAAAGATCATAATCGAAAGAGTGTAGGGGCTGGCCGATCTCCATTAGCACATAATTAGTAATATCAACCACGTTGCTGATGCCGCGGAGCCCGACCGTCTCCAGCCGACGCTGCATCCAGTCGGGGCTGGGGCCGATCTTCACGCCGTCGATGATGCGGGCGGTATAGCGAGAGCATAGATCGGTGGCTTCGTTCACAACCGAGGTCCATTGATTAACATCTTTTCCTGTTTCGTCAAAATCAACCTCGGGCAGCCTGAAGACGCTGCCGGTGGCCGCGGCGACTTCTCGGGCCAGCCCGATGTGGCCCAGGCAGTCGGGCCGATTGGAGGTTATCTCCACGTCGAACATCCAATCTTTGCCGTTAGGCCGTCGATCCTCTACCGAAAAACCGATCTCGGTGAGAATCTGCTCCAGCTTCTCCTCCGAATCCCGGTAATCTACGTATTCCCGCAGCCAATCGAGGGATATTTTCATGGTTCTTTGCCTTTTGGCCCGTCGATCACGCCGGACGCGCCGGGACGCATGTTAGCTTTTAGAGCCGAACATGTCAATACGATAGCCAAAAATGCAGGATAATACGGATTTGTTGCGATTTTGAATGATCCCTATCGACGAATCGAAAGAAAATTTTCGGAAATATGTACTTAACGCACAGGGCGGGAATTGATGATCACTTCAAGAGAATTGTTTTATTTTATCCGGGAAGATGAATAAACTTATGTTAAGTAGGGTTAGCACCATGAACGCTTGTTTGCCCATGTGTTGCTGATTCATACAGTCTAACATCCAACTTAGGTGGCTGAGTTATTTGGGCCACCGTAAGTTGTGCAACTGCATCTCCAGCATGAAGCACTAAATCCAAAGGA
>Ga0111186_1140_pt1 | contig 10335 bp, 7 predicted proteins | sample DeeMarSWOR324_28_FD_80243 | JGI IMG/M metagenome (GOLD analysis project Ga0111186, IMG submission 80243) | Phycisphaerae bacterium SM23_30 | reverse complement strand
CGGATTTTTGCGGAATATACTCTGGCCGGCACGTCTCAGTTGATGGATATGAGAAGCGGGCAGTGGTCCGAAGCAATTTTGAAAAAGTTCGGTTTGCCTCTGGATATTATGCCGGAAATTATCCCGCCGGGGACGATCGTGGGTCCTCTGCAAAGCGCTATCTGCCGGGAGTTGGCGACTGAACCTATAAAGGTGGTAGCGGCAGGTTCACATGACACCGCCTGTGCGGTGGCGGCGGTGCCGGCTGAAACTGAGAATTGGGCCTATATCTCCAGCGGCACCTGGAGCCTTATCGGCGTCGAAATCGACCGGCCCATTATTAACGATGAGGTACTTAATCATGGATTCACCAACGAAGGCGGCGCGGCAAACACCATTCGCTTCTTAAAAAATTCCATGGGACTTTGGCCTTTGCAGCAATGTAAAAGGCAATGGCAAAGCGAAGGCGCCGATCTTTCCTATAACGAACTGACCGCTCTGGCCCAAAACGCCGAGCCCTTTGCCGTTCATCTGGACCTGAATTTTGAGCCGCTTTTTACGCCGGGCGACATGCCGGCCAAAATCAACGAATACCTGAAAAAAACCGGACAATCCCCCCTCCGCGACAAGGGACAAATGGTGCGGACGATTCTGGAGAGTCTGGCCCTGCAATACCGGTCGGTGATTGAGGCTATTGAGCGCATCAGAAAAATCCCCGTCGAAGTAATACACATTGTCGGCGGCGGCAGCCAGAATGATTTGTTATCTCAATTCGCCGCCGACGCCGTCGGTAAAAAGGTCATCGCCGGTCCGGTGGAGGCCACGGCCATGGGTAATATCACTTTGCAGGCGATAGCCGACGGGCAGATCAAGTCTTTGCCTCAGGGCAGAGAAATAATCCGCCATTCCGTCGAATTAAAAACATATCATCCCCAAGAAAGGGAAAAATGGTCGGTTCCATACTTTAAATATATGGTATAAGCGTATTTTGCGTTCCCGGATGTAGTTCAAAGATAAATCAGTAAAAGTTTATTTTTGTTTGGCGTTGAAAATATATTCGGCTTTAAATATTCCTTCGGGGAATTCCGGGTTAATTTTAAGAATGATTCTCTTATCAATTCGTTGGTGGTGGTAGTTGCCGCTAATATCGGTAAAGTTCCATTCCTGTCGCACATGGCTGGGATACCATTGTCCGTCCGGGGTTTGCCTGGTTTGAAGCACTACGGTTTTACTTACGCTGTTAATATATTCCTCAGTTTTATCCTGACGACCGAGATGCTCCATTACCAGATAGTCTCTGGACGGATCCAGCCAGTAATGGTCAACTTTAGCGCTTTGGGGACGGTCTGGTTGGGCGGCGGTATCATTCATTGGCGACTGGAAAACTTGTAACCCAATCAATCCTTCATGATTCGGATCATCCGTGATTAGTTTATACTCTATTTCGTAAAGGCGGCTTTCAATGTCAAAATTATGCGGCTCAAACCAGGCGATTGAACTCATACTATCGCCAAAATGAAAAGGAATTCTACCCCGATGACGGTGGGATTCGACTTCGTCTCTGGAAATGCGGAAGGTGGTGGTTGAGTCTTGGCCGTCGAAAACCATTTGCCGCTCGGTCGCCTCATTACGTTCGTACTTTCGGGCCTGATCTATAGTTAAATCAGGCCAGTCTTTTTTTGCCCGGTCATAAAGATTTTCAAAACGTTTGATGTCCCCGGCAAAATATATATCAAGCCTTTGCTTTTCGCCTTGCTTTCGCAGCATGATGATTTTTGACGGCTCCAGGCGGCCACCCTCATCTATCCAGGATTGTGTGACCAGGGCAATATGGTTGCCGAAGCCGTAGTCATAAAGGCTCTGCACCTGAGCGAAAAGCTCCTGAACATCCCCCTGGGGCCGAAAGTCAATAATTTGGGCGTCTATGGGCACGCCCAGTTCATAGATGTCCCGGGGACCCTCCTGAGGATAATCGAAAACTAATTCGTCAGTGGCTTTGGTATCGGTCTCCGGGATAGTGACATGCATTTGCATGGAAATCAATAAATTGCGCTGCATATCACGAACCATGCTTACCTCTTCGAAAACTGATTCGCTCTCTGGTACCTCAATTTTTCTTTTTATATGAATGATCTCTACTTCTCGGCCGGTAATTTTATTTTCCTGGTAGGATATGGTAAATTCATCTTGTTGCATGCGTTTAATCAAGCTGGGTACCAATTCAAAAGGCGACTGAGGCCCCGGAGTATTATATTTATCGGTGACGGCAGAAATCCTGATAGTGTTGGTTTGAGGACGGTAAATATAAATTATGCCCTGGTGATAATTTTTATATTCAATTGTTCCGTCAGGTTTTTTCGCAATACTAATAGAGGGATCATAGCATCTCCATGAATGTTGCTCTCCTTTTAAATGGGGTGTATCTAATATCTCTGTGGTATGCACCCAAGGCATTTTCTGCATGGTTTGCAACATTTCGGCCCAGGCCGCCGTAGTTCCATCGGGCGTTTCGCCCAAAAAGCTTATTCCTATTATGAGGGCCGCTAGCAATGTGGCGACGGCAGAAAGGTGAGGGATTCTATTTTTTAAGATTGATTTTGAAATAAAACTCGGCTCCGGCTGGGATGATTTTTCACTTTTCATTTTTTCCCGAATTTTCAGAATATTACCAAGGACCTTCTCATCCAGTTTATTGCCGGTAGTAGAAAGCAAATTTTCGTGGTAGATATTTTTAATGAACTTTTCCATATTATCCGGCGGTCGCATTTTTACACCTCGCAGTTCAATATCGAACGTAGTTTTTCCAATCCATATCGGTAACGGCTCTTGACCGTATTAACGGAAATATTTTGTAACCGGGCAATCTGCCTAAAACTCATGTCGTTTTGCAGATGTAGAATAATAATCTCACGTTGTTCATAAGGAAGCTCTGTCATTGCCAGGCATAAATGTTGATATTCTTCATTATCCGATGCCGACTCATCAGGACGGTTGACTTTTGCCGGGACCTGGACCGCCTCATTAATTCCAACGGTCTTTTGACGCTGTTTTGATTGATATATGTTACGGGCCTCATTGGCCGCACAGGTCGATAGATAACTCTTGAGATTTCCGGTTAACCGAAATTTTCCCATAGACTGGGTAAAAGCGACAAAAGTATCATTGACCACATCTTCAGCGGCATCCACATCGTTCAAAAGGGCAATGGCTAACCTTAATAAATCGTCCTTATACTTTTCATAAATACGGCATAAAGCATCCCCGTCACCCCGGTTAAATTTGTATATAAGTAATTTGTCTTCCAGTACCAATAGCTCGCCTGACAAGACCCAAAATAAGTAAACGATTAATCGTCACCTATATAACAAATGAAAACACCTTTTGGGTTTAAAACAAAATCAAAATTTACCTGCCGAACGTATATGTTTATCATAAGTCGTGTAATAGCAGATATTAACATCGGCAAAAGGAAGAGGTTGTAAATTATTTATTACCGGAAGCGAGGCGGGCGGCTTCGGGGAGGCGGCGGAGGCAGGCCATACTGAGGATGCCCAGGGCCGGACCGACAGCGAGCACCATAAAAACCTGTTGCCATCCGATCATGTCTTTCAGCCAGGGGATTAAGTGGATGGTAAATAAGGTTAATAAAAAACCCATACTGGTCTGGATTGTCAGGGCGGTGCCGACGTAACGGGAATCGGCCAGTTCGGTAACCGCGGTGCTGAACTGGGCGCTGTCGGCGACGACGGCGAAGCCCCAGATAAGACAGACGGCGGTGGCGAGGACGGGGTGCTCGAAAAAGCATCCCACGAGCAGGGCACAGGCGCCGGAGATAACAAGGCTAAGGATGGTGATGGTGGTTCGACCCATTTTATCCGCCAGGACGCCTGCTATTACGCAGCTAATCCCTCCAATGGCGATTACGCCGAAACCGGCCAGGCGAGCGGCGGTCAGGCTCCATTGGGAGTTTTGGTAACAGTCGATGAGAAAGATAGGGGTCCAGGCCCACATGGCGTAGAGCTCCCACATGTGGCCCAGATAGCCGAAGTTGGCTAAACGCGTGGGTTTGTAAGCTAACCCCTGCCCGGCATAGCGCCAATTAAAGGGGGCGGTTTGAGACAGGTGGGGCCCGGCTTTGACAAAGAGAGCGGTTATAATCGCAGCCAGAATGGACATTATCGAGGTGGCGGTTAAAATGCTGCGCCAGGGCGGCATGCCGTCGGCGCCAAAAAAGGGCAGGGCGTTGAGCAGGTGGGGCATAGCCGAACCCAGAGTAAGGGCGCCCACCAACAGGCCGATACCCATGCCGCGATCTTTTTTACACCAGGTGGCCGTCAGTTTCATCCCCGGCGGATAGACACCGGCCAATACTGCACCAGTGAGAAAACGGAAAATGATAGTTGATTGAGCAGAGACGGGAAAAAGGGCGATAAGTCCGTTAAACAGAGCGCCACATGAGGCACTGATGGCAAATAAGTATCGATTGGAAAAACGGTCGGCCAGATTCAAAACGGCGCTGATGAGAGTACCAACCACAAAACCAACCTGTACGCTCATGGTCATCCAGGCCTTTTGACCGGTGGTGAGATTCCATTGGCTGCTAAGCTGGGGAATAACCGCCGACGCGGAAAACCATAAGGTCATGGCCAGCAGTTCGGCCAGCGCTAATAGTATGAGATTGCGCCATTTTTGGAAAGAACTAAAAAGAGAATCATTATTTGCGTCCGAAGAGATATTTCTCATGTTAGTTATAAATAAAAACAGTTAAAACGGTTAATGTTAATTTGTTGTTCCTGTACCCCCGCGATAAATCACTGGGTTAATGATATATAAATGATACATCCGGTTTTTTATATTTTGTCGAGGGCCTGCTCCAGGTCGCCGATGAGGTCGTCGGCATCCTCGATGCCGCAGGAGATGCGGCAGGTGGAGGGTCTAACAAGAGAGAGTTTGCGGGCCTCTTCTCCCTGTTGTTTGTGAGTGGAGATGGCATTAAGGGTGGCGACGGTTTTAACCTTGCCCAGGTCGGTAGCGCGGATAATCAGTTGCAGGGCATCATAAAATTGGCGGGCCTTGGTGGAATCGCCCGGGTGATCCTCCTTGGTATCGACGGCAAGCATGAAGCCGTAACTGTTTTCGTCGGAATCGACCAGTTTCATATACTTCTTCGCTATGTCGTGGGCCGGAAAGCTTTTCAGACCGGGATAGTGAACGGTTTCGACCTTGGGGTGATCCTCGAGGAATTGGGATACTTTTAAGGCGGTTCGGCTCATCTGAGCCACTTTCATACGCAGGGTGCGGAGGTCGTGGAGGGTGAGAATAGCGGCTATGGGATGCAGGCCGGGTCCGTTATCGCGGAAGGGCCAGAGTTTCACCCAGGCGGCAAAATCAGCCTTCATCTCGTCGTCGCCGACGCGGCTGGGAATATTTTTACGGGCGGTGAGCAATCCGACAATGGAAGTGCCGCTGGAGCAGATGATTTTAGAGGCGGAGTGATAAACAATGTCGGCCCCGTGCAGCAGAGGGCGGGTCAAAGCCGGGGAGGCGCAGGTGGCATCGACAATCAGGGGGATCTGGTATTGATGGGCCAACCGGGCCACTTGTTCGATATCAAATATGGAGCAGATAGGATTGGAGGGAAACTCGCCGAACAAAAATCGGGTTCCCTCATCTACTTTTTCCGACCATTCATTAAGGTCGGTCGGATCAAAAACCCAGCGGACTTCGATGCCCTGCTCCTCGCGGCGGCGAACCCAGAATTGCTGATAGGTGCCCCCGTAGATCTGGTAGCTGGAAACGATGTTGGGCGGGGGGAGTGAGTCGTCTTTGACCAGCAAGGGATCGGTGGCGATGCGGAGGGCGCTCATGCCGCTGGAAGTGGCCAGGCAGGTGGCCTCAATCTCAGAACCGTAGGACTCCAATAAGGCAAAGGTCTCTTCCAGAAAGGTATTGGAGGGATTGCCGTAGCGGGAGTAGCACCAATTAGGCATCTCGTAGGCCAACCCGGCTTCCAGTTCGGCGCTGTTGTGATAGACCTGGGCCGGCGTAAGATATACCGGCTCCATAATGGAAGCATTATTATTTTTGATAGCCTCGTCGGGATCATAAATGCCGTGGGCGGCAATGGTGTCGAATTTCCTGCCCCTGGCGATTTTGATACGACGCTCGCGATGGGCGATCATTTCCCGGCCCACTTGTATCCATTGTTCTTTGGTCAGGTTTTCATTCATATATAACTCCTTGGCTTATAAATTAGCCGGATAATGTAATCGGTTTATCCATGAAAATCAAGCGGGAAATCCGTTACCATAGCTAAGTAAAATATAAAAAGGGTTGTGGCCGTTATCCACAACCCTTTATGTGAGATGGGCATTTATGGTTATTAACTGTTGAGCAATTTAGCGCCAGGGATCCTCTTTCATCCACTGCTGAGCGAAGATGACAAAATCCCACAGATCGACGACTCCGTCTCCGTTTATATCGGCGAAGTATCTTCGGCCTTTGCTCTTGCTCGCCTGCCAGGTGCCGCCATAGGCGCCCATGTTGATGCGATGTCCGTTGGGAGGCAGCTCACCGCCTACCGGGTCGCGCGGATCGCCGGCGTCGATGGCGGGGCTGTGCACCTTGTCGCGAACCCAATACCCCGGCCAGATTCCGGTTGCATCAATACCCGGTCCGGGGACGTAACGGCCGAAACGCGATTTTAAGTGGTAATCCGGGTGGGGAAGTTCCGGCTTGGCAAACAAGGGATCTTTGTCGATGTTGCCCGGGCAGGTTATGCAATGAAGATCGGCCGGATTGGGATAACCCTCCCAATTATACGTCTCCCGAAAGGTTATATCACAAGGCTCGGGGAACTTATCCAGAGCAATCGGATAGCCGCTCTGGATATCGGAGAAGATCACCGGGCATTTGCCGGTTGGTTTGTAGATTACGATCTGCGTGGGTTTGTTGTACCAGATGATGCTGTTTTTAACTAAGATGTCGGTGCCGATGGAGTGGATGCCGGCCCCGGGGAAAATCGGCATGGGATATTGCAGCCGGTTGTGGGCGATGGTGCAGTTTTTAATCAGCAGGTCGCAGAAACAACATTCCGGACTGTCGGTTAGGCTGTTGGCGTATTGCTGGAGCCGTACGGAATATACGCCGGCGCCTGCGTTGGCCGTGTTATCGGAAATGATACAGTTCTCCAGCACCATATCGGAACCCGGTCCGCAATAGACGCCGCCGCCTTCCATGCCGCCGGGGGCGCCGTTGCGGATAATGTTGCAGCGAATAACCTTGGCCCTGCTGCGGCGGCTGTAGATACCGCCGCCGAAGCTGTTCCAGTAGCCCTGGTTGTCGACAATCTCACAGTTGATAATCTGAGCGGCGGAAAACCGAATCAGCCCGATACCTCCGCCCCGGCCTCCTGATTCGCAGGGGCTAAAGCCGCCCGCCCGGCATTTAATAAACTTACATCTTTTAATCACCGGCCGGGCGCCCACGCAGCCGATGCCGCCGCCTACCTCCGTGCCACAGTCTTCAAAGATGCAGTTCTCGATGGTGGGACTGGCAAATTCGCAATAGATTCCCCCTCCAATCGGATGGGCCGGATCCAGGTTCCAGCGCATATTATCGGGTGGTATTTCAAAGCCGTAAACGCGCCCGCCGCGAATGGTGAATCCCTGCAAAATGGAGTCGTGTCTTTCGGCCTGATGGAAATAAAATCCCCGATGCGATTCGATCACCGTCAGGGGACTCAGGCAGTCGATGATCGTTACTTGCGGCCCGCGGGCACTCCGTACGGTAATGGCCTTTCCCCGAAAATCGAGGTCCTGGTTACCCTTGCCGCTATAGTTGCCCGGCGCCACCTCGACGATCTGACCCGGCAAGGCGGCATCAATGCCTTCCTGGATCGTGGGGTAATCCTCCGGCACCCGCAGCACTTGGGGCTGTGGTGCATTCAATCTCACCAGAAGATTGTCAATCATGGCACAGTGTCCGCTCAAAGAAACGTAGCAGGTGCCTTGATGAGAACCGATTTCGATCGTTTGGTGGCCGGGCTTGAGCGGCACCGGTATTGTCCAGTGCACACCATCCGGCGAAAGCGAGTAACACATATAGCCCATGATATTCTCTGCCGACAAAACGGTTGCGTTGGTGGGATACTTTAGATTAAACTCCATCGTCCCCCGCAGCACCTGATCCGTAATCGCGCGGATCGGGAAACAATAGTTCAGATAGGCCCGCTGGCCCTTAAATCCCATAAAGACCACCCCCGGCGGCGGATCGCCGAACCGGCTGGAATAAAATAAATAGGGTTCCGCTGGCGGGAAGGCGTTTTCGGGCCAAAAAATCGAATGGTCGTAACTGTCATTTTCGGCCTTATGGGTGCTGAAGTCGTCTTTGTAGATGTAACTGTAGCCTGTTTCATCCGTCTGGGGCGGAATCGCACCCAGCCAATCCCCGCTGAAAAGAACCGTCAAGATACATACGATCCCTACAATATAATGTGATTTAGCCGTCATCTGATTTGCCTCCTTTCTCTGCAGGCCTTATCCCTCCCTTTTCAGCAGGGTAGATCTCTCTACCATAAAGGATTGAATTTACAGTATTTCAGGGTTTGTATAGGAAAATGACTACTTGATTGTTTTCCTTTTCAAACTGCTCTTTAATATCGCCCGGCCATCATCATTAACATTGTACTAATTTATGCTCATTATACAAGCTTATTATGTCTGATTTTAAGTCTATAGCTTTTTAGAATCTCTCTAACTTCTTATGCCATCGTAACTTAGCGTCAAATATCACCTGAACCAACTTTCCCAATCAACCGCCCGAAACGCTGTGGCCGACGCTATGATTGGTGTTGCCGCGGAGAACAACCATCATATCGGAGGAGGGGAGATCCGATTCAAAATAGGGATTATGCAGCTTGAAAAGGTGAAGGCGCTGGTTGAGGGCCTCATCCAACTACAGCCGCCGGACCAACATCTGGATGGCCCCTATCCCGCCATAGAGCAGGCCGTGGTTACGATCGGAAATCTCGTAATGAATACGGCCCGGCTTCAGCATCGGTCCCAGATCCTCCGGCAGCGATCTTTTGGCCAGACGTTTCTGAAATTTTCGCTGGCGTTGTCTCAATTGTTTTGCTATTTTCTTATTCACTCGAAATGACTCCGTTCATTTAGGCCTTTGATTTTGTTTAATTTGCCAAAGTGCATTATAACGCACTGAACCGGTCATTTCGAGTACTTTTTAAATTTTAACCTTTTTCCCCACCCCAACCTACGCTTGTTTTGGGACTAGAAGAATGCCCGATTCATTGTGGAAAACCTGTGAGATTCCCTGTGAATTGGTGTGAGAAAATCCATGAGGAATCGGAGGCGGAAAAAACGCTTACCTTTTTACCGAAAGAACCGACTCCTAAAGATAGTTATGAAAAATATAATATTAATAATCCTAACTCTTCGGAGATAGCGCAAGACGTGGGCATGCTACAGGGAGCTGGTCAAGAAAGCCCAGATCGATCCATGCGGATTACATGATCTGCGAAGAACTTGCAGCACGTTAATCCAGGACGGAGGCTTTTCTCAAGAGGCGGCTTTGCAGATTCTGGGCCAGAAATCGGTCCAGGTAAATCAAGATTATTACACCGGAATCCTAAAAAGACAGCAGCGAATCGCCGTAGATTCATTGCCGTCTATTGGATGAAATCAGCACGTTTTACAGCACAAGTTAAGGTTGACAATATGCTGAAAAAACGCAACTGTAATAAAATCAGATATTTACAAACACGCCCGGCAGGACTCGAACCTGCGACCTACGGATTAGAAATCCGTTGCTCTGTCCAACTGAGCTACGGGCGTCTGATGTTAATATATCAGTTTTCGACACCGAAAAACAGCTTTTTTCGTTCAATAGTGGGGATTCTTTATATCTCTCACCATTATCATTTTGCTGCTTTTTTTGTCCGTTACAGTCCGCAGAAATACATTGTTTTCCGCACAAAAGCGCCAAGTTTTGCGCCAAGTTATTTTGGGTATCTATTGATATATTTTCCATCCCGTTTGTTCCGGTAGCTACTGCCCTTTGTTTTTCCCGGCTTGGTTGCGACAGGTCAGGCAGACCGGCAAGCGCCGCCGATTCCTGCCCCCTGAAGATATGAGAATATCGACCCAGGGTAAGCTCGATCGTGCTATGTCTCATTATCTGTTGAGCTACTTTTGGGTGTGCGCCGCTGGCCGCCAATAAACTCCCGGTAGTATGTCTCAGCTCGACTTTTGCCATTTTTATATGGTCATGCTGCCCGGCTTAGGTAATCCAGCAGCATATGCCTTAATTTTGGGGGTAGTTTTTTAAAACCCTTATGAT
>Ga0111186_1176_pt1 | contig 10482 bp, 8 predicted proteins | sample DeeMarSWOR324_28_FD_80243 | JGI IMG/M metagenome (GOLD analysis project Ga0111186, IMG submission 80243) | Phycisphaerae bacterium SM23_30 | reverse complement strand
AGCAAATACCGTAAGAAAAAAATGTTGTCTTTAGGCAACACGTAGTCAAACATTGAAAGGGAGTAAGATCATGGGCCGAAAAGGACAATTATATATGATGGCGATAGGGCTTTTTATCTCGCAGGTTTTTTCTACCGGAGCGGGGATGGATAGCAAGAGCGCGGGATACCAGAGACAAAGAGGTCGGAACCCAATACGAAACGGATCGTTTGAAAGGGCAACCGGAGAAGCGCCGACCGGTTGGAGCACGGCGGTGTGGGGCGGACAGGCGGAATTTGGTTATGAATCGACGGGTCTCACCGGTGAGCGCTGTGTGATGATTCAATCAGCCGGCGGGGCGGACGCAGGCTGGACTATAAGGGCGTCGGTCCAACCCATGTCTCGGTATCGTCTATCGGGATGGATTAAGACCGAAAATCTTCAACCCGGAACTGGTAGAGGGGCCTTGTTGAATCTGCACGATTTACAGCCTCAAGCGACCAAGGCGGTAAGCGGCACCAAAGATTGGACGCAGGTGGAGTTGGTGTTTGAAACGGAGATGAATGAATCAGTCCAGATTAACTGCCTGTTCGGCGGTTGGGGACAATCGACCGGCAAGGCGTGGTTTGATGATATCAGTCTGGAGTTTTTAAAAGCCCGGGAGATGGTCTTTGATCCGGAAGTGGAGATCGACGCGGCCAAGACCAGCGAACCGATTTCAAAATATATTTACGGGCAGTTTATCGAGCATCTGGGGCGGTGCATCTACGGCGGGATCTGGGCGGAGATGCTGGAGGATCGCAAGTTTTATTATCCCGTGACCGATGAGTTTCAACCGTGGAGGCAGAGGCCGGGTCGCCCAAGTAGCAGTGAGTACCCGATATTAACCGGATCGCCTTGGAAGGTGATCGGTCCGGCCGACACGGTGCAGATGGTGAAAGAAGATACCTATGTGGGCGATCATACCCCGTTGGTAAAACTGTCCGGCGAAGGCAATCCGGCGGGGATTGAACAAGGCTCTTTAGGCTTGGTGGCGGGTAAAGACTATATTGGCCGGGTGGTGTTGGCGGGCGACCCGACGGCGGCGCCGATTCGAATCAGCCTGATATGGGGCGAGGGCGCCTCGGAAAGACAGGCTATCACTATCGCTAGGATCAGCGGAGAATTTGCCAAGTATCCCGTGCAATTCAAGGCGGGCGCCAAAACTGACGGCGGGCGCCTAGAGATTGTCGGCCTGGGTAAGGGGTCGTTTCGCATCGGGACGGTTTCGCTGATGCCGACGGATAATATTCAGGGGATGCGAGCGGACACGTTGAAACTCTTGAAGGAGTTGAATTCACCAGTGTATCGTTGGCCGGGCGGGAATTTTGTCAGCGGTTATGACTGGAAGGACGGGATCGGCGATCCGGATCGTCGGCCCCCGCGGAAGAATCCGGCCTGGACGGGCGTGGAACATAATGATTTTGGTCTGCATGAGTTTATCGCCTTTTGCCGATTGCTGGATACCGAGCCCTATGTAACGGTAAATACCGGTCTGGGAACGGCCAAGATGGCAGCCCAACAGGTGGAATATTGCAATAGTTCGGCAGAGACGCCTATGGGCAAATGGCGGGCGCAGAATGGAAATCCCCAGCCCTTTAAGGTGAAATGGTGGGCGGTGGGCAATGAGATGTACGGCAACTGGCAGTTGGGAAATATGCCGCTGGCGGATTATGTAAAGAAACACAATATGGTTGTGGACGCGATGCGGGCGATTGACCCCTCGATCGTGCCCGTGGCGGTCGGGAACGTCGGTCGCTGGAGTGAGCAGATGATGACTAGTTGCGCTGATCACATGGGCCTGATCAGTGAGCATTTCTACTGTCAGGAAAGAAGCGGCTTGTTGGCTCATGTGCAGCAGATTCCCCGGCAGGTCAAACGCATCGCGGACGCCCATCGGAAATACCGCGAGACTATCGAGGAGTTGAAGGGCAAGGATATTCGCATCGCGCTGGATGAATGGAATTACTGGTATGGCCCGCATGTCTTCGGTGAATTAGGAGTGCGTTATTTCCTGAAAGACGCATTAGGAATAGCAGCCGGTTTGCATGAATATTTTCGCAACAGTGATATTATCTACATGGCCAACTACGCCCAGACGGTCAACGTGATCGGCTGCATCAAGACCAGTAAGACAGAGGCGGCCTTTGCCACGACGGGACTGGTATTGAAGTTATATCGCCGGCAATTCGGCGAAATCCCGGTGCAGGTCGGCGGGAATCTTTTGCCGCTGGACGTCTCGGCGGCCTGGTCGAATGATCGCCGGACGTTTACTATCGGAATCGTAAATCAGTCCAACGAGGCACTAGATGTTCCGTTTACCATCAAGGGGGTCAAACTGAGCGGCAAGGGCCGCCAATGGCTGATCGCCGGGACCGAAGAGATGGCCTACAACGAACCCGGACAACCGCCGAAGATTCAGATCGCAGAATCGGCGGTATCTGAGTTCGGCAATACGATTAAAGTAGCGCCCATGAGCGTAACGCTTTATGCTCTGGAGGTGAGATGAAATAGGTAATATGCGGCTTATAAGTTGCCGGGGGACGATTTGTTTTTTTGCCGGCCTGTCAATTGCCGCGGCACAAAATAGAATAAACAGATCGGCGAACGCACTTATGCAAAGCCCGGAAGGCGCTGTCTTCAGGACCAATGAGCGTTTTAAGGTCGGATTTGATCGCCAGGGTATTTTCAGTCTGCAATGTCTTCAGGATTCTTCTCAGGCCGAGCTGGTGCGTCGGAGGGCCTATTGGGCCCGGACCCAAGTGAAATATCGAATCCCAACAGGCCAATGGCAGGATTTACCGACAGACAGCCCCCAGGTCGAAAACCTGGCGGCTAAAGCCAGCGGCCCCATTGTGTACACGAACATCGATAAGGAAATACCACTCCGTCTGCGACAAAGCTATGATTTAAAAGACAACTACCTGGAATGAACCATTGATCTTCAGAATCAGACCGACACCCTTATGGAAATCGGGGATTGGGCCATCACCCTGCCTATTAACGGGCCTTCGGGGGAAGATACAGGATACATTTTCGAAAACCAGTTTGTCAAACGTCACTTTATCTCCGGGCATGGATCTTTTATTTACTTTACGGGATAAAATTATATCTGTTAAATGTAAAGTGGATGAACTTGGCAAATAGTATCGTTATTTTTACCGCCGCCAATGGGGCGGAAAAACTGCCTTTCTTTCCTTCATATTGAAATTTTATAGGGCCAAAATTTTCTAATGGTCGAATAAATTCAATATAGCGCAAAAATTTACGGTACGGGGATCATCGTTTTCAGAACATCATACAACGTGTAATCAGTGATACCCTTCCAATGTTCAAACGCCAATACTTGCCTGATACGTAGGGCAGTTTCCAGCGAAGAGATGCCTTCCTCATAAAAGTAAACCGGAAATTTTTCAATTTCCGGTAGGGTAACTTTGGCTCTTTGCTCGAAAGCTGAGAACCAGTCGGGATTTCCGTTGATACGATTTGCTTCCATTAATGATTCAATTTCTGCTACATTCTTATCCATATCTATTACCGTCATTTTATTACTACGGAAAAATACATCGAGATTTGGGCCAAATCGTTCCTGGCCATCAAAAAGTCGATTAACCACCGCAGCATGGGTTGTTTTTGCAAGATCCTGCCTAATGTGCATGTAAAAAAACGGAATCGCCTTGATTGCTCTTTCGAATGAGAGAAGGTCTAAAATTCCTCACTCTCTTTCAAGAAGAAAGAGCCAATGACCACCGGGTGCATTCTTTTGGGGATGGCAGAGTAAGAATTTTCGAACTTCAATGATTTTGCTTCATGCTCATAAAGCCAAACCCATCGGTTCTTGGCAGGGTCGAAATCCGTGCAACGTAATTTCTTAAGGCAACCAACAAATCGCTTTTTATCGACTAATTGGTAATACAACCGTATAGGCTGAACCGGCTCTCCTGTTAGCGTTACTTGCAATTTTTTATCATCCCTCATCCCGTGCTCCTTTTCACGTGATATCTCAGCATGTAAATAGTCGTGACAATGTATCAATCAATATCTTGAAATTTCTGTTCCCCCAGGAACACGTCCACACCAACCGGCGAGGCCTTACGGTACACTTCTTCCATAGCAGAAAGGAAGTTCTCCTCTCCCCGCCAAAAGGGAAAATTTCCCAGTCGTTTGGGCAGAGCTGCAGCTATCGGCGGTATAAACACTTCGCCTGTCACAACCTCGTCGGTTAAAAGCCAGCCCCAGAATGTTTCTGGATCCGTCGGCAGCGGCACCGGCGGAGGGGCAGGCGCCTCTTTTTGTTCGGCCGCAAGTTCCGGCAATACCTTTTTACTCTGACTTTTATCTTCCCGTGTTTGCTGGCCACCCAATAAGTTAACCAGTTCTTTTTGTTCCATGCCGCGCAGCCGGAAGATCAGGAATGGGTCACGGTCGAACTCTTCGCCCAGCAGGTAATACACCGCGGCAATATGTTTACAGGGATTGGACCAGTCCGGACAGGAGCAATCCGTCTGGAGATCGCCGCGTTTGTTGGGGAAAAGCGTGAGTTTGGCGTTCTGGAATGCTTGTTCAATGTTTTCCGGCATTTCGCCGGCCAGCAGTTTGGCGGCAAACAAAGCCTGTTTTGCTAAAAGCCGGGCCAATTTCTTCCAGTCGGTCTGGGTAAGCGTCTTTACTTTAATAGCAACTTTATAAGGTTGCCGCTGGGAACCCTGTACTTTCGCGGTTACCCGGCCTTTTTCGATATCAATGGCAATAACCTGGCCCTGGCGGGCATAGGATCGGCCCCGTCCCAATCGGGCGCCGATATTAAAACTTTCCAGCACCTCAATCCATCGCTTAGCCCACCAGCTCTGGCCGAATTGTCCCCGCTTGGATTGGGCTTTAATGCCGCCTTTGGCCTGGCGGGCTCGAGTACGAGGATAATAGTTATAATATCGATACCAGGACATAATCCTTACCTCAAAATGTTATATCATTCTCCCACAGCCTCTTTTCTGAGGGCAAAAATTTCTTTTAGTTGCTCATTGGAGAGCTCCGTCAACCAACCTTCGCCGACGCCGACGACGTTTTGGGCAATTTCCTGTTTGCGTTCAATCATTTCATCAATTTTATCTTCCATGGTACCGGCACAGATAAATTTGTGAACCTGAACGTTGCGTGTCTGGCCTATCCGAAAAGCGCGATCGGTGGCCTGGTTCTCCACCGCCGGATTCCACCAGCGGTCAAAGTGAAACACATGGTTGGCTTGGGTTAGATTCAAACCGGTGCCGCCGGCCTTGAGCGACAAAACAAAGATCGGAGGCCCGTTTTCGCCCTGGAAACTTTCGATCATATGGTCGCGTTTCTTCCTCGTTACCCCGCCATGGATGAAGAGAACTTCCCGGCCAAATGTCTCTTGCAGGTATTTTTGCAGAAGCCCGCCCATCTCACTGAATTGGCTGAATAATAATGCCCGGTCGCCCACTTCGATAATTTCCTCCAGCATTTCCGTCAAGCGCGCCAACTTGCCGGATCGGCCGGGGATACTGGAATTGTCGCCCAGCAACTGCACCGGATGATTGCAGACTTGTTTGAGCTTGGAAAGGGTAGCCAATATGACGCCTTTTCGTTGAATACCTGCGGCCGATTCCATGGTCTGCTCTGCTTCCTCCAATACCGCTGCGTATAGGGAAGCCTGTTCCCTGGTTAGCGTACAGAAGACTTTCATCTCCTGTTTATCGGGCAGGTCGGAGATGATGGATTTATCGGTTTTAAGACGCCGCAGGATAAAAGGACCGGTAATGCGTCTCAACCGCTCGGCCGCTTCCGGATCGCGGCCGGCCTGAATGGGTATGAAAAAGTTGCGCTTGAACTCGGCCTGCGTGCCCAGGAAACCGGGATTCAGAAACTCCATAATCGACCACAGGTCGCCCACATTGTTTTCCACCGGGGTGCCGGTCAGGGCAATGCGGTAATCAACCTTTAGAGATCGGGCGGCCTTGGACTGCTTGGTTTCGGGATTTTTGATATTCTGGGCCTCATCCAGCACGACTCCCACCCAGGGCACTTTCTGAAGAAATTCGACGTCGCGTTGCAAAAGCGCATAACTTGATATTACCATCGCGTGCTTTTTTACCTGCTTGGTAAAGGCGGCCCCCTTTCTTCGGTCCGAGCCGTGATGGATCAGCACCGGCAAATCCGGCGTAAACCGGGAAGCTTCCTTCCGCCAGTTGTTCACCACTGACGTCGGACACACTAAAAGAACCGGACGCTTGCCGTTGGATTGCCAATCCCGCTGTATCAATACCAGGGCTTGAATCGTCTTACCCAATCCCATATCGTCAGCCAGGCAGGCTCCCAGACCCCATTGCCGCAAAAACATCAGCCAGGAATAGCCCCGCTCCTGATAGGGCCGCAGTTTTCCGCAAAAAGCGTCCGGTGCGGCAAGCTGCTCGAGTGAAATTTTACCTTCCAGTTGTTTGAGCAAATCACCGATCCATCCGGCGGCCCTCACCCCCTCGAACTCAAATCCGCCCGCGGGTTTTCCGGCGCCCAGAGACATCTGGATGATTTCCTGAACCGTTGCCTTATCAGGACCTTTCTTTTTCCAAAAATCAATAGCGGCTTGTATCTCCGCCGTGTTCATCTGCACCCACTGACCGCGAATGCGTACCAAGGGCGCCTTTAACTTCGCCAGGGCTTGTAATTCAGCCAGACTGAGATTTTTATTACCAAGGGCTATTTCCCAATCAAATTGGACCATCTTATTTAGCGAAAGCCCGCTGCCGCCCTGCATCTTGGGGCTCTGCACGTTGGCCCGCGCGGTCAACCGCATTTTCGTCCCCTTACGCGTCCACCACGCCGGCAGCATAACCCCGAAACCTGACTGCTCCAGCGTCATGGCCTTTTCCGTCAGGAACTGATAGGCATTGACCGTATCCAGATTATATCCGGCAGGTTGCGCCGTCTTAAGACTGGCGGTGATATGGGGGCAAATCCCCGCTGCCTGCCCCAGCGATGAAAGCAGATACTCCGGAACATTCGAACCATATTGTCTCAGTATCGAAACCTTACTCCCCTTAGTATTCCAGGCATCTTTCACCGGAATAAGTAAACTCGGATCATTGTACGGTTGGAGAAGATAACGTACATACCACTTTTCTGGTGATGATCGGGCCTTTTTGGTGGCGGTTGTTTCCGCTGCCTCGGGCTCCTCCAGACGGAAACACAGCCGGACCGGGGCGGCCTCTGAAATAGCGATAGCCCGACGCCATTGCTGGATTTGTTCGGCCAGTTGCAGTACCTTTTCCCGGTCATACTCCATGCAGCCATTGTGGGACCGTAATGCGTATAACCAGGCGTCATGGATACTGGCAAAGATAGGCCTCTTCCGGACAACTTTCTTGCCGATTACTGGATCGGTCGCATAACCCGATCGCACCAGATAATCAATAACCTGCGTTACGAACTGTTTAAGAATCGACTCCGGTGATTTCTCCGGCGGGGCGATTGCCTTGTCGCCGGTAACCGCCCGGACCATCGGAGGCATCTGTTGGGCCAGCTTGGTTAAAAGCTTTATGTCATTGCCGGCGAAAATCGTCTCCCACACACCACAGTATTCTGAGTCGTTTACCGCCAGGCCCGGCAAAAACTGCTGCCGCGCTAATAATGAACCGGCAAACCGCAGCGCCTCAGACCAATAAGCCAAATCAATCCCGGTGACCACACCCGCCGCCAGCGTCTGCTTGCCCCGGCAAAGGCATAAGAGTTCGACAAATTTTTCTATCGAAAGCGGGTAAGCATAAATACCCCAGGGACACAGTTTCACCTTGGCCCGGGATGCCGGTGGTTCCGCAATAAGTTTACTGGAGGGAATCGGGTTGCCCCCTTTCGTCGGCAACCAGGCCAGCAGTTTCGGGGATTTCATCGTCGATAATCTGAAATCAATCGATGTTTGTCGTAGAGATTTTTGCAGTCCTTCTTTGCCGGCATCATAGGGATATGGTTTCGTTGGTGATATTTCAGACTTCCGGTCCTGCTGCGGTGAAAAAGAAGGAATCTCTCCGGCAGGCTTTTCGCCCCAAAGAAAATAGCCGTGTTTATAATGGGCAATATGGAGAATTATCATTGGTTATCGCCATCAACATCCGTTAAGGTCCACACTATCCGGTAGGGTTATACCATAACCCTGCCAGAGCCGACATCCATGTAGCATTATAACTGACCAACTTAGTGAGACTGTAGTAACTTTACAGAATTATTGTTATGCGATTTTACGTTTTTCATGGGTAATAATGCGTTTTTTAGCTCTAATGCGATGTAAGGTGTCGGCCGTTTGGTGTTGGGACTCCCTATGGACATCCCGTTGCATATCCACCGCGATGCGTTGACGGATATGTTCACGGGTGCGTACCCGGTAGATGCTCTTTTGCATTTTGCGATGGCGACGATTGGCCCGCTCCGCCGCGTTAGAAGTCGCGGGCAGCAAAGAGTCATCCAGGAAGGTGAGCGCCTTTTCCAGGTTGGGCGCGAAAAGTTTGTTTAAGGTTTTACTCAGCGAAGCAAAGCGACCAACCCGGCGGCGTAAAGCGGCCAGTTTCTCCAAAGCGGTATCCAGGCGACAAAGCCTGGTCAAGATATTCACCGGTGATATTAGCTGCCGCTTTTTCCCCCGTCGCCTCCACCCAGTTCTGGATGGTGGCCCAGGGGACAAAGACGCGATGGTCCCGCCAGAGATGCCAGGAGGCCGAGCGATACGGCAAACCGTCCTCCACCACCAGCCGGACGGCCGTGGCCACCACCCGGTGCGTATAATGATTCTTGGGTAAGGCCAGGTCTTCCATGTCGGCATTGAAATAGCAGTTACAGTCAGGACAGCGATGTTGAGAATAGGTAACCACCAGATCCCGGGGCCGAGCTACCAGAGAATCTCCCAGGTCGTGCAGGGTCCGCCGGACCGAACGCAAGCGATAGGCGCTGCGACCGCAACATGGACACCGTCGGCGTTTATAGTTCCGGCTGCGCCGGATAATTTTCGGTGGTGGCAAATCCTCCACACGGGTGATTCCCTCGGTTACGTCGGCAAGATAGTTTCCAGGTCCAGCCATGGCGATAGCCTCCTACATAGATTCCTATAGGTAACTATCGAAAAACCAGGCCGAAAAATCTTAAAAATACTCTGTAAAGTTACTACAGTCTCGATTTTTTTAGATTTTAGTACGGCGACGTCAATCGTTGCTTTTGTAAGTTATTTAATTTTTATTATTTCCTCAACCGTCAGGCCCTGTCGGTGAAATTTGATCAATTCCGAGCGAGTGTAATTTTTCCGCCCGGGACCGAGTAACCCGAGCATGAATTCAACCGGAACATTATAGCGTTTGAGGTTGATCAGGTCCTCGATGTCAAACTTATATCCCGCTTTAAGCAGGGGAACGGCATATTCGGGCCCGACCTTGCCCTCACTCAGCGTGATCAGGTCTCTGAGCCTATATCGCAGGCCCGCTTCGGCAAAATCCCGGGCGTGGTCCGCCTGGACGCCGTTTTTTTTCGCCTCAATCATTTCGCCGATGAAAAAATCATAGCCCGCCTCACGAAAAGCGACAAAATCCGCCGCCGTTAAATCGTACCGGTTGATCGTTTCCAACTCTTTTACAGTGAATTTATAACCGGCGTCGTGGAAGGACTTGCTGAATTCCGCCTTGATCTTGGCGGCTTTGGCCTTGAACATATCGGAAAGACTGTAGCCGGCTTTTTGGTAAGTGGAAAATTCTTTCGGAGTTAATTTATACTGGTTGATGCTTTTCAACTCTTCCACCGACAATTCATACCCCGCCTCTTTGATCATTTTGGCATATTTCACATCTACCCGATAAATTTTTTTCCCGCTCAGGCTGATCAGGTCGCTCAGACTGTAATTACAGCCGGCTTCGGTAAAGGTGCCGGCATTGGCCGCCGTGATTTTATAACCTTGAGCCCTGAACATATCTTCTATGGAAAGGTCATAGCCCGCATCTCTAAAAGCCGCAAAATCCGCCGCCGTTAACTTGTTCCGGTTAATAGAATACAATTCTTTGATGGAAAAATTATACCCCGCTTCTTTGAATGATCTGGCGTAGGCGGCGCTGATATTATATTTTTTGGCATCGACCATGTCCTTGAGTTCGTAGCCGTCATTTCTAAACATGACAAATTCATCGGCCCTTATCTTATATCTCTGCGTCTGGATCAACTGATCGACGGAAAATTTATAGCCGCCCTCTTTGATCAACGCCGCGTAATCAGAGGACAATCGATCGACGTCGGATCGGCTTAATTTAATCAGATCGTCCAGGCTGTAATTACAGCCGGCCTCGGTGAAAGTCCCGGCGTTTTCCGCCTGCAGGCGATAATTCTTGACCCGGATTATATCGTCGATGGAAAAGTTATAACCGACGTCCCTAAAAGCCGCAAAATCCGCCGCCGTAAAATTATTCCGCGTAATCGTACGCA
>Ga0111186_1179_pt1 | contig 10582 bp, 2 predicted proteins | sample DeeMarSWOR324_28_FD_80243 | JGI IMG/M metagenome (GOLD analysis project Ga0111186, IMG submission 80243) | Phycisphaerae bacterium SM23_30 | reverse complement strand
AGAATTGAGCGTTGGGTGGGGGGAGATATGATAGGGATACAAATAGCGGCGGATTCGGGGGTGGAACCGGAACCGCTTGAGGAGGGAGAGGAAGAGCCCTTGATACCGGAGCAGCCGTTTGATCTGGTGCGGGTAAGCGGCGGCTTGGGCGAGACCAAATCGACGACAGGTCAAATGATAGAGACCCTGGTGATGGTGGAAGCGGGCACAATAGCGAGTAATCCGATGGGTCCGCAACGGCAAGGGTTGTATTCGGAGACGGGGATCAACAAGATAACGGTGCTGCATGGTCTGGGAGACGTTCATGTCACCGGAGACGTATTACAGATTATCATAAATAGTGACGGGAAAGAGGAGCTGGGCGAATACGAGGGCTTATGCGGCAATATTGTCATCGGGGGCAGTCTGGGTAAGGTGGAATTAGGTTCGGGGATGAAGCCGCCGGGGACGGGGGAATGGCCGGAGGCGGGTTTGTTCGTGACGGGGACGCTGCAAAGGGTAGAGGTTCGAGGGCCAGGCCATGACATCGAAGGAGTGATTTTGTCGCAGACGGAGATCGGTCGAATCAGCGTGACGAATGGGGCCCGGCTAGTGGGTAGTACACAAGCATCGCGGATCAGCTTAGGGGTTTCAGAGTCATTTGGAGATTATCGAGAGACCGGTGAAGTTACGTTAGCAGGACCTATCGGAAAGGTCGAGGTGAAGGGAGAGGGTTCGGAGATATACGGCAGTAATATAGTGGCCTCTGTGATAGAAACGATTGAGGTCAACGGGGGTGCCGAAGGGATTTTTTATGCCACTATATGGGGCGGACAAACCTTAGAGACGGTGGAACCAAATAATGGGTATATCAAACAGATCACCGTCGGGGGCGAGGGTATCCACGATACCTTGATCTTTGCCCGTCGGCATGTAGAGAATCTCAAGGTTTTGAAGGGGGGTTCCATAGAAGACAGCATTATATTGGTGGGTCATTATTTGGACAAGGTGATCGCAGACGAGTTTAATGAGGTGGAGATAGACGTAGCCAACTGGATAAATCAGGTGACGGCACGGGAGAGCATGCATGAACTGACGTTGAACGCGGCGGAGCTGGGACGTTTAAGGGCGAAAAAGGGGATAACAGGGGCGTCGATTGAGATTTCGGGCCCGGTGGGTCTGATCCAGACCAAAGGGGATTTATTGGGGACGATTGAGGTGGCGGGTCCGTACGGTGATTTAAGGAAGCTGCAGGTGGGCGGCGATCTGGGCACAGCCGGTGGGGGTAAGATACTGGTGGACGGCCAAGTAGGCTCGATCAAGGTGGGCGGTGATTTTCTGGGCGAATTTTTACTGAACTGGGGGGCCGACGAGGAGGACAGCGAAGGCGGAGAGGCCAAGTTTTATCATGAAGGGGTCGAATTAAAGAGCTTGAAGGTGGGAGGCAAGATAGAGGGGCTGGCGGGGATAGGGGGCGACGTGGGTCTGATCAAAGCCCAGGGGGAGTTCGGCAGGATGGGTTCGGAGTTTATCGTGGACGGCAATTTGAAGAGGCTGGTAATCGGGTCGAGGAAAAATCCATCCGATCTGGACAGTGCGATGACGGTGAGAAACAACCTGGGCAAGGCAACGATCTACGGCAGCGTGAACGGTGATATCAAGGTGGCGGGCGATCTGAACACTCTGAGCTTGAGAGGGAGCGATGATTACCGGGCGGACCTCAACGCCAGCGTTCTGGTGGGGGGTGAATTTAACAAGATGGTCATTATCGACGGGGACGTTTCTCAATACAGCGTTGTCGACGGCGCTCCGGTAGTGATAGAAACCGCTCCCAAGAAGTATATCGAGAGGGGTTCGGACATCAGCGGCAAAGTGGTGAACCACATGTTGGGAGCTGATTTAGAAATCGACGGTTCGATAACGAGCACGGGCAGATGGATATCAAGCGTGGATGCGGGGACGCTGCACATCGGGGGCGATATTGAAGCGGGGGGGTTGGTGGAGATAACCGGCGATTTAAGGCAATTGATCGTGGAGGGGGGCATATGGGGCACGGTACACGTTTCGGGCGATATTGGTTTGATCGAGACGAGCAATATCATAGGGGGCGAATCGATAATAACGGCGGGAGGCAATATCGGTGAAATTCTGGTGGGCGGGCGGATAGAAGACAGTTATGTGCTGAGCGGATTTGATCCCGGTTTGGTGCTGTTAAGCGACGGGTCGGTCATGACGGTGAGCGAACAGATCACGCAGGGGGCGGCGGGGTACGGCGATATCAACCTGGTGCAGGTGGGGATTTTGGCCAATTCGGTGATCGGGGCGGGGGTAAGTCCGGGGAGCAACGGGGTATTCGGCGATATGGACGGCAGCGATGTGCCGGGTTCGGGTCAGAGCATCATCAAGAAGGTACGCATCGGCAGTATCGAAGGCCAAGGCATACCGTTTGGCGTTTTTGCGGATAAGGAGATAGGGAGTTTGAAGGTTGGGGGCCGACGTTTGCCGACGCCGGTTTCTCAGATAGACGGATTTCGGTCCTGGACCATCGACATCCCGTCGCCGGGCGGGATAGGAGGATTTGTTTTTCAGAGTGGTCTGCCTTTCCAAGGTACGATCAACGGGACCAGAGTGACGGTGTCGATGAGCGGATCGGGGATGGGCGAGCTTTTGCCGGGCCCGGATCAAATCGAGACGATTCAATTGAGAGGGACGACAGACAAGACCAAGATAAAGGTGACGGCGGCGGGCGGGGCGACCATCGATGTAGGACAATTATACACCGGCGATGATGAAGCGTTGGGGCAACTGATTATCGACGGTCGGCTGGCGAACGCGGAGAGTAATGCGAGTATCGAGATCGGGGGCCAACTGGAGGTGCTGAAGATAAGAGGATTGGGTGCGGGCAGTGAAATATATATCGGCGGAGGGGTTTCGAGGGCGGGATTGGGATTAGTAGGCGGGACGGAAGGATACGCCAGCGAGATATCGATTCGAGGGGTTCTGGATGACTTTGAGGCCCAGGCGTTGACCAGCTATACAAGCGTCACTGCCGAGCAAATAGATCGGGCTATGATAAAAGGAGACATGGACGGGACATTAAGCAGCCTGAAGGGGGGAATAGGGAAGGTTGTGGTGAAGGGTGATATGGGGGGGATAATAAGTTCGGCGGAAGATATCGACCAGATCAAGGTTAAGGGAGAGATATCCGTGGAATCCAGGGGGGGTGAATTGAGAGGGATTCGGGCGGGTCGAGATATCGGCAAGGTTTGGGCTTTGCGTCTGAACACATCCGTGGTGGCGGCCGGGAGGGAACTGGGCCGGGTTAAGATAAAACAGGACGTGAGCTTCAGTACGCTGGCGTCGGGATTGGATATTGGAGGGGCGGGGATTCTGTTTGACGGGATGGAGACGGCCGGGGCAGGTGATATAAGGCAGGTGAAGATCGGAGGGGATTTTATCCAGTCGAATTTGATAGCGGCGATAGCTCCGGGACCGGACAGGATGTTCGGGACCGCCGACGATGAAGTGAAGGAAAAGGCGGTGGAAGAAGCCGATCCGCCCCGGGTTTCGGGCGTTCGGTTCGAGGGGAAGCAATTGAATGCCATCGTCGTGGAATTTGAGGATAAGCCGCAAGATCTGCTGGGCAATATCCATAAGGTGATGATCAAAGGGGAAGTGGAAGGTTCGGAGGCTCCATATCCGTGGCAGCAATTTGCGATAGCGGCGGCGGGCAAGGTATATTCGGTGAAGGCGAACCGTCAAGCGTTTACCGGGCAATCGAACGTACTGCGGATGGAGATCAATCGCCAAAACATAGAAGCTTCGACGATAGAGGCATCCGACATCACGGCGGCCAACGCGGCCGATCAGGCGTTTCAGGTAATCAGCGACGGTTTGGATCATGTTTTCGGCACGGATGACGACGTAATAATCGGCGGGGACGACGATCCGAACACCACGCCGACGGTTTATGTGAGTTATGATCCCCAGGCCAATGAGGCGCGGTTTCATAACAAAGAGGGTTTTCTGGCCAATCGGTGGGGTACGAATTATTTTAAGGTGATGCTGGACGGGTCAAAGATAACGAACGGTCATGGGGCGCCCTTAGAGGGGGGGGAGGTTTTTGAACAGATATTTGCGGTGGGGGATTTGGGTGACATGGTGGCGACGGCCTTTGAGCCCTTTTGGCCGCCAGGAGAATTTCCTGATAATATCCGCTGGAGTTTTGCGAGCCAGGTAGGAGATAATCTGCAATACAGCACCAATGACGCGTGGTATGATCAGGATTTTATTCGGCTAAATCAACTGCATAAAGGTGAAAATATAGCAGTGACGGTAGAATCAAAGGTTGATGGGGAATTTACCGTTCTGCTGTGGCGGCTGGAAGAGACAAGCCTGGAGGATGCGGTATATTACGTGATAGAATTTCTAGGTCGGGAGGACATTATCGACGATCCCGATATAACGGTGCCGGTGGACCTGGTGGTGCCGGAACTGGATGAAGTGGCCTATGCGGAAGGGAGGTACTACCTTTATGAAAATATCGGGCAGACGTTTTACAGCCTGGAGAGGGCCACGTATTCGATAGAACCGTTGGATAACACACTGGACGATATAAATAGTCTGGTGGCCAATGAAGGGATCATAATAGACGTGAATGGTCTGGCGGGCCACAGTTTTGACAGTTTGTGGGCGTTGGCCGATTTTAAGCCTAACATTGCGGGATCAGTTCCCCGTCAAAGCCTGCTGTTGATAACCAACATCAGCCGCGACGTGAACGACATCGATCCGGTTCAAGTGCAGTTGGCCGAAAGCAACGTAAAAGAACTCTATACAGACATAGTAGGATTGGCGGAGGCAGAGGGGGTGCTGTACGGGGTGGATGCGGCGTCGAAGACGCTGATCACGTTGGATTCCGATCCGGAAAGCGCCGACTTTGGTGAGATTCTCAGTGTGCAATCTCTGTCGGCGGCGGAGGGGGAAGATTTATTCATCGATGAATTATACCTGTCGGGCTTGAGCATAGATCTGGAAGGCGAAGGCCTGCTATTGCTACACGATCAGCCGGAAGACGAGTATGACAGTTTTATGGTGGATGCGCTTTATCGGCTGGATCCGAATACGGGTCAGATCAGTCTTTTTAAGGAATTTGCGCTGGAGGATGAGCGTCACGGTCTGGCGACGGAGCCGGAAGGGGCGATCATAGCGGGACTGCCGATGCGCGGCAGTCCGATGGGCGATGTTGTGAAGGTGACTTTTGGCCAGTTGGGGACGGTCAGTCATACGTTTGGCGGTTCGAGTTCGGTATTTCCGGGAGGGGTCAATAAGGTCAGTTCAGACGTATTAACCGTTCCGGAGAACGCCCGGCAAAGTGATTTTGTGAAGGCGGGATTCCATTACGCGTTTGATATAACCTACGCGACGGGTCCGCAGTATGGCAAAACTACTGTGACCATGTCGGACATAGACTGGCTGGACGAGGGTGATTCCTGGGGGATGATATCGCTGGCGACGGATGATCCGGTGAACACGACGGCGAGTTTAATAACGGAGTTTTCCCCTCAAGGGGAGGTGGAGTATTCGATAGAGGTGAAGATTAACGCGGTGAACGGGGACGGGGACGTTCGGGTGTATTTCGCGCAGACGAGCGAGGTGGAGGTTCTGGAGCCGGTAGAGTTGTCGATAGGCGGATCGCTGATGGGAGAAGAGGGCAGGAGCGATATGACTCCGGAGCGGGATTTTATTCTGCCGGAACTGGATGAGATAACCACCAACACCGCCAACGTGGAGGTGGGTTGGGAACTGGATTTAACCGAAGAGCTGGAGGATCAACTCGCGGCGGTGCTGGACAGCGAGATGATGGATCGGCTGCAGGAAGAGGTGACGGAAGAGCTGCTGTCGGAGATAGTCCTGGAGTTGTTATTGCTAGGCGAAGACGAGCTGCTGGAAGATTTTCTGGAGGCGATCAGTTCCCTGCGCGCCATTTATTACGACGGAGTCGGTTACGACGCGGAACAAGAGATATTTGCCCTAATCAGCACGAGCACCTATGACACGGCGCCGATTTTGGTGAATGATCCCTTTGATCCGCAAGGCGATGACGTGGTACTGACGCGTCAGGTTTTAAGCGACATATTAGATCAGAGCATACCCGGGGTGGAAATAAGTATAGATGACATTGGCGGGTTGGAGTTTGGCGACTTTGGCCAACTTTACTCGGTGGTGACGGTGAGAGAAAGGAATTTATCCACGGGGATGACGGTGACGCGGGATTCGCTGCTGATCATCGAAGACATTACGGAACCGATCACAGGCATGACGTTATCAACCAATCCGATGAACATCATCGTCGAGGGGGTGACGTATGATATGCACCTTACGAGTCTGGCCTACGACAACGGCATGAATTCCCAGCAGATAGATAATAAGCTGTATGGACTGGAGGAGGCCACTCAAACGCTGGTGATTGTGGAGACGCGGGAATTACTCCCCGACGGCTACGGCAATTTGGTGAAGAACGATCGTTTCGGGATGCTGTCGCTGCCCGGGGGCGGCCTGAGCAATCTGGGCGATCCCGGCGGCAGCACGTTTGGGCTGAAGCAGATAGATTTTGATCTGGACGGTCGGCTTTACGGATTGGGCGAGAACACTTACACCCGGGACGAGTCTTACTATTATCTAGCCCAGATAAGTACGGATTCGTTTTTGGATAAAGCCGACGAACGTTTGGAGCTGGTGATGGAGCTGCCGGAGGGAGAAGAATATAACGATTTCAACTTTGACGTGTCGGGCTTCGGCGGTTTTCTGCCGGGCGGATTATTCTCGGAAGAGGTTTCGTTCCACCTGGTTAAATCGGTGTCGGGTAATCCTCTGGGCCAAGAGGTGCAGATACGGGTGAACGGGGGCGTCTGGGAGGAACATACCTTTGGCAGCGAGGAAAGCACGATCGGGTCGGTTACGATAAGCAGCATGGAGATCAACAGTGAGACGGGCTTGAGCTACAACGAGGCGTCGGAGGTAAGGGCGGCAGGAGGATATTATCGTTTTGACGTAAGCTATGAGACGGGGCAAGGCGAGATCATGTTGAGCATTCGGGACATTGATTGGCCGACGGGCAGCATCGGGGATATCGATTCGGTGTTTGTGAGCGACGGAGTGAACACGGCAGTCGAAACCTTCGGAGAAAAGACGCTGTCGTTGCGGATTGACAGCGACCTGGGCGACGGGGAGCTGGCCGTTTACTTTGGGGCGACTTGCGATTTACTATTTGCCTCGACGGCCCAATCGATGACCAGTCTGGCGGGTTCGGTAATAGGGATAGGCGGGGCGAGCGCGGTCATGCAGGTTCCGGAAAGCGGCAACTACGTGCTTCAGATCAACGGGACCACGCCAGCGGCCTACGAGGTCAGTATTGAGGCCATCAGCGACGGCAACAGTGATTTCGGCATCCGCCAGACCGAGAGCGGATATCGATATGATCCGATTAGTCCGAACGAGAGGCCGGTGAATTTAGGGCCGCCGGCCCGGGGCAATGAAGATTTGGCGGTCGATGAGGACGATCCGGAGTTGTTTTATTATAATCCGGATTTAGTTGATCCGATCACCGAGGCGCGGCAGGCCAGGTGGTTCCAAGTGGAAGGGACGCTTTTGGCGCCGGGTCAGGCGAGCGAGCTGAAGATCCATACGGAACTATCCAACATGATGGACGTGGATATTTTCAGTTTCGAATTGGTGGAAGGTCAGTACGTTACCGTGGATCTGGATGCCGGGCCATTTTTCGGAGGGGATGACGTGGAATTGAGCGTGGGGATTTATAATGCGGACCTGGAGGCGTTGGCGACGACGGTTATGGAAGAAGATGACACCTTGCCGGCGGTGCAACGAGTCGATCCTATTTACACGGTGCAAGCGATCCATCAAATGCCCCATCATGAAGGCCCCGACGAACCGATACTGGATCCCATGAGCTATGATGAATCTCTGGATGCCGAGGTGGGGACCTACTATGTAGTAGTGACGGCGGAATTGCCTTCTTCAGGAATTTTTAAGTGGACCGACTCGATCAGTTACAGATTGACGATATCGACGACCGAAGCGGAGCCGGTGGAGGCGCCGCCATCGCAACTAGTATGGCTGGCTTTTGGCGATCCGGAGACCGGCGTCAACGCCCGGGCAGATCATATCGTGAGACAATTAAGTGAAGGAGGGGGAAATTGAGTTCACCACGATCAAGCCCGGGGCGCCGGGATCGCCTTATGGCGCCGACGCCATATATTCAAAAGTAATAATAGGAGGGAATTTACCTGAACCGGGAGTGGGAGGGATAGCAGAGAGCGTAGATCGGCACAATGCCGATCGTACGGATACCGCTTTAATATTAACTGATGCATTGGGCTATTTGGCCTATTACCAGCGTTTAGACGAAGATCTGGCGGTACGTTTTAATCAGACGGTCAATGCAGTGGCGAATACGGCGGCCCACGAACTGGGACATATATTAGGTCTGCAGCACGCTACGGAGGTAAATACCGCGACTCCGGCGAATATAATGGGTTATAATTATGAGGTGGACCTGGCAGAACAGGAGTTTAGGGAGCGGAACAGCTTTTTGGATTTTGCCGAACAACGAGGGTACTTTGAGATGCAGCCGGGCTTTGCCAACGAGATCGACATGCTGCTCCGGGCGATCGGGTCGGGGACGGCAATGGGGTGGTGAGGAGAGAAAATTTATAATTTTGATTTTATAATTTTGCATTTATAATAATATTGGTCGAGGCTATTTATTGGGGTCAAGAAGGTTAATGGAAGGAGCCATTAAATGAAAGCAACAAGGCGTGACGCCCAACGCAGGTTGTGGCGGGTGGGGGTGATGTGGTTGATCAGCGTGATTAGTTTTGTGTATGCAGGAGTGGTATATCTTGTAGTGCAATCTGTTTTGACGAGCGGAGAACCGGTCAGCCGCTGGTGGTTAATAAGCAGCCAGGCAACCGGTTTTATCAGTGCCTTGAGCTTTTTATCGGGTTTGGGATTAAGTTTAATATGTCTGCTGGGGCGCATGAATGAAATAAACGAGCAGATGGAAGCGTCGCTGGAAGGGATGCGGCGTCTGGTACAGGATCAGCCCAAAGTAGAAGCCATCCTAACCCAAATGAGCGAGAACGTACTTTTGAGCGACGAGGCGAAATCGATCGCTTTTCGGGAGAAGGATCGGGCGGTGGTGCTGGAGGCGATCGGGCAAGACATTCGTCGGGGTCGGTGGAAGTCGGCGGAGTTATTGATCGAGGGTATGGCTCAGCGTTTCGGCCATGAAGGGGAGGCGGAAAGGCTGCGAGAACAATTGGAGCGTTATAGGCAATCGAGTATTGAAGAAAAGATCGATACGACCATCAAGCATATTGAGTCATTGTGGCTGATACACAGTTATAAACAGGCGCAAGAAGAAGAGGAGGCCCTGCTGCGGATGTACAGGGATAACGAAAAGGTCCAGAGTCTGAAAGGGCAGACCGAACAACGGCGTCTGGGGCATAAGAAGGGACTATTGGGTCGTTGGAATAAGGCGGTGCAGGCGAAAGATTACGAACAAGGGGTGGAATTATTAAAGCTATTGGACGGCTATTTGACGCCGAGCGAGGCGGCGGCGTTGGAGGAGTCGGCGCGGGGAGTATTTCGGGGCAAGCTTCAGAATATGGGCGTAGAATTTTCCAATTTTGTGGAGGAGAAGCACTGGGATAAGGCTTTGAAAGTGGGTCGTGCGATCATCGAGGAGTTTCCCAACAGCCGCATGGCCCAAGAAGTGCGTGACAAACTGGAAATACTGGAACAGCGGGCGATAGAGGAGCGGGTTTGAGGATTTTGACAGGGGATTGTATAGTAATCAGCGTTGAAGACTTACGGTACAACGCCGGGAGGTACAGAAGGGATTTTTTGCTGCGCTCAGGATGAGATAGCGAGGCAGGGAATGAGAAGGCGGAGCGGTTGACATACAAGCTGATAGATAATCAGTAACTAAAAATAAAAGTGGAACGAAAGGGCTCAAGATGATTAAGAAACGGCATATGATCCTGACGCTGGTTACGCTAACGGCTATTTTACTGCTGTGGGCGTCGGTAAACACAGCCCAGGTTTTACAACAAGAGAAAGCGGTCCAGACGAAATCACTCTGGGATAAGATGATTCGATACGCGCAGACGGGCCTCTGGGAGCAAGCTCGAGAAACGGGCATGGAGTTGCTAAATTTGAATCCGGAGGCGGGATTGATACAGCAGTGGTCCCAGAGCGCCGCGTATGCCGAGACCTATCGCAAGTTGATGGGTCTGCCGACGGGGACCGCCGTGCCGGTGGATAATGCGGTTCAGAGGATTATCAAGCTGTCGGAGACCCACTGGTTCTGGGATGATTTTATGCATTATGCCCATATTGGCCGATTTGACCTGGCCCAGGATCGCGGCCGGGCGCTTTTGAAAATCGAGCCCGACCCGGAGTTGATGCTGGAATTGGCGGAAAGCGAGCGTTATCAGTACAGTTATCGCAGCTTAGCGTTGATGCAAGAGAACGAGGCGCTGCGAGATATCGCGACCGAAATTTTTAAGCTGGTGGAAACGGG
>Ga0111186_1142_pt1 | contig 10657 bp, 8 predicted proteins | sample DeeMarSWOR324_28_FD_80243 | JGI IMG/M metagenome (GOLD analysis project Ga0111186, IMG submission 80243) | Phycisphaerae bacterium SM23_30 | reverse complement strand
CCTTAACCAAGCGAATGGATCCTATCAATGATTTGGCAGAGTATAAACGGCAGGAAGGATATGATTTCAGCGGGATTGCTGTTTTTTGCGGTTATAATGACGGGTTTGACGGTCGCTCAGGTTGTCCAAATCACCAATGCGGACAACCATGGGGTAGGCGAAGGATTGGGGAAAAACAGAGAAATACTGGATCAGTTAACGCCTGATAAAGAACCAGCCGAGCGATCCCTGGCACAATACCGGCAAGCAGCAGATAAGCTGTCCCGGCAGAATAAGTTTGTTCCACCGCCTTCCGGACCCGAACCTCCAGGTGATTGTTCTGCGATTTTTGGTGATGAAGCCCGCTTTGGGGACCGCTGGATCAAAGTCAATGATACTATCGGCGAAGCGAGAGTACTTGAAATTGGTCCTACGGCGGTTACGTTGCTATTTGACGGTAAAAAAATTACCCGAAGACCGTCTCTGGTCGCAGAGAATTCTGATAGAAATTCTTCCCGAGGCCGAGGCGGTGGACGGGGAAATGTTGAGAAACAGGCAGAAGGGGATGTCAAGCAGGTACGAGGATATTTCGAAGATATTGGCGAATCGATTGGAAAATATATGAGGATGTCTCCGGAAGAAAGACGACGATATGGCGAAGATATGCGGGCGAAATTTGAGCAGCAAGGCGAAGCGTTACGGCAAGAAATTACTTCAAATTATATGAGTATGTCTCCGGATCAAAGGCGGCAATACGAACAGCAAATGCGGGGGCAGTTGGAACAGTGGGGCCGCGAGGTGCAACAACAATTTCGGAGCGGAGGTTTTAATTTTTCCCAATTCAGGACCGGTCGCGACGGACGAAACTAAGAGAGTAACTTTTTAACCTAATTATTGGAGATAAAACCATGAAAAAAGCATTATTGGTACTGTTTGTTTGTGTTTGGTTAACGAATTCAGCGTGGTCCGATCAGCTTGATCTGGCCCAGGTCAGCGCCGAGGCCAATTGGCTGGTGCATTTTGATTATGATCAATTTAATGGCTCAACCATTAGCAAGCTGGTTAGCGAAGAACTGGCGAAACCCGATGTGGAAGCGGAAATTGCAAAATTTGTCGAAATATTTTCGTTTCACCCGCTCAACGACATTCGGGGCATCACGTTGTATGGGCGGGACGATGATCCGGAAAAAGCCCTGGTTATTATTAAGGGGCAATTCGAGAGGGCGACTTTGCTGGGTCTTTTGGATCAGGCCCAGAATCATCAGATTATCCCTTATGAAACATTCGATATTCACAGTTGGCTCACGGACAAAAATGAAATGGCCTATGGGGCATTTTTTACCGACAATACGGTGTTGCTCGCATCCCGGCTCAATTCGGTGCAGCAGGGATTAAGCGTTTTGGGGGGTACGCTGGAAAATGCTCAGGTTCGAGGTCAGTTCACTTTGATCCAACCCACTCAACAAGGGGAGTTTTTCCAGGTCGCGGCAACCGATTTCAGTCACATGGTTCAGGACGACGATGCGCCTTACGTGCTGAAAAACACGCGGGAATTAAACCTGGCGGTCGGCGAATGGCAAGGCAATTTATTCTTTGATTTCACCTGTGATGTGGCTGAGGCACAAAGGGCGGTCAATGTCGCCAATTTATTTAAGGGCATCTTTGCCGTGACGGCATTAGTGTTTGAGAAAAAACTTCCGGAAGTGACGCAATTTGCTCAAGACGTTCAAATTGTCAGTGAAGGTAATATCGTTTATGTTTCGGCGTCGATTAACAGTCAAAAAGTTATTTCTTATATAAAAATTCTCCAGTTGTTGCAGGAGATAAAAAAATAACCGGGAAAAAAATCCAGCGCAGCGACTATGCCCGGCACTCCCGGCCGCTTTGGCCACTGGACGATGAAGAGTTGGCCCGGAGGGCGCAAAAGGGTTCCCATGACGCCTTTACCGAATTGGTTCTGCGTTACGGAGGGCGTCTCTACCCGTTTTTGGCCCAAAAGAACGTGCCGGCTATTGAGGTTGAAGATCTTCTGCAGGATACCTTTTTGAAGGCATACATGAATATTCATCGATATCAACACCGCAGTAAATTCTCCACCTGGATTTTCACTATAGCCGCTCGATTGGCCATTGACCGATATCGCACCGGTATCCGTTGGAAAAGTCTCGACGAAGAAGAACCGGTGGCCGAAAAATCCGTGGACCGCCTGGAACAACAGGAACAGAAACAGAATTTATGGCGGCTGGCCCGCCAACTGCCGGACAATCAATACCGGGCTCTTTGGCTCAAATATGCGGAAAAAATGAGTATTGCTGAAATCGCCCGGGTAATGGGTAAATCTCGGGCTAATATCAAAATAATCCTTTACCGCGCCCGAATCAATCTGGCGTCTCGGATGAAACAAAGTCCCGATTATGAAATGCCCGATGGATTTGAAAATCATAACCCTCAAGCAGGAGAATAAACGATGCTCTGCCGGTTTTATCAATGGAAAATATCGCGTTTGGCTGATGACAACATCACCATTTTGCCCGGCGGATTACGTCGGCATCTGAATCATTGTCCGGATTGTCGCATATTTTATCAAACATCAATGGATTTGACAGTACGGCTGCAATCAGAAGCAGTGTTTCAACGAAAAGAGATTTCCAAGTTGCTGTTGGACCAAATTCTTAATTCTGTCAATCAGGCGGAATCGGAAAACAAACCGGTCGCCGCCAGGTCTTCACGGGCGGTATGGATTTCGGCCGCGGCGGCTATGGTTTTGATCATATTCGCCTTGATAGTCACCATGAAACAACCCGCAACTACGCCTGAAACGATTCCGGAGCGATCCGAACAATACCTTGCTATCAATAACCTGGAACATTTTATACCATCTAACGAATTTATCGCCCAGGAGATTTCGCCCCAAAATCTGCCGGAAATATGGTCGCAATTTATGGAAGAGCCGCTCCGAAAGGAAGTGGATGGCATCCTGCGTGAAACCACCGCTGCGTTTAATTTTGTGCGAAACGTTTCCTCTCTCTCCATACCGGATAAAAAAGCGGAGCCAATCGAGGACAAATAGCGCCCGGCTCACCCCGGCGTGTGGGCATATTTTTATTCTGCGAGACCATTGAAAAGGCCCCTTTTACCCCCAAACCAACTCTCCACCTATGAAGAGCGAGAATTCAAAACAATTTTCCCGCGTCAGCCCATTTTTTTCTTTGAAGGGCATCCCATGGTTCATTCTCCTACCAGGATTTATTCCGGCAGGATCTCCGGTTCGCATCCCGTCAGCCATTGGTCATGGATGCCGCCAATTACGGTGGTGTCCTCGCAATGGCAATACACCACTGTTCGTCAGATAATCAGGTAGCATCAGTGGGTATTTTGATCTTTCTTTGTTCCTTTTGATGATCATCGACTAAGGAATCACCTTTATATCAAAAAATATGTGCCTGATACGATGATTCGAAAGTTGTGAGTGGAAATCTGGTGGGCTCTGGGATCATCAGTGTATAGGAATTTCTTGACCCTGTAACAGACTTTTTGATAAAATAACCGATGTGTTCAAGAGAAAGTTATTTTGTTTAATCGATTAAATGGGAAATCTCAGATTATAATGCATGAAATCAGACAATTAGAAAAGACAGCACGTCTGTTAGATCCCGATGCTGCTCAACGGGAACGATTATTAAATGAGGCTATCGCTTACACCAATGATTATTTGGAAAAGATTGCCGGTATGCCAGCTCATATCATGCGTTCTGATAACGGGAGTCCTATCTACGATTCACCCATTACAGAAGAGGGCATTGATATACGTGAGGCACTCGCTCTACTACAAGAAAATGTGAACACAGTTGGGCTTGATCCAACATCTGGGCGTTTTTTGGGCTACATTCCTGGTGGTGGATTGTTACATGCTGCGATTGCTGACTATTTGGCCGCAATTACGAACCGTTACTCCGGTATCTTTTTTGCTAACCCAGGTGCGGTAAGGCTGGAAAACATGCTGATACGCTGGATGGCTGATATGGTCGGGTACCCCGATACGACAGCTGGCAATTTATCATCGGGTGGAAGCGTTGCGACCTTAACGGCCCTTGTGACCGCCCGCGATGCTCACGGAATAACAGGTGATATGATCGGTAAATCTGTTGTTTACGTCACAGAACATGTTCACCATTGTGTTGACAAGGCGCTGCACGTGGCGGGACTAAGTAACTGCGTGAAACATACTGTACCTGTCGATGACCGTTACCGAATGGATCCAACAGCCTTAGCTGAGGCTGTTATTGCCGATAAAAAAGCAGGACTACAACCATGGCTCATCGTGGCCTCGGCGGGTACAGTCAATACGGGTTCTGTGGATCCGCTCTCTGACATAAGCGAAATCGCAACTGCCCACAGGCTATGGTTCCATGTCGATGGGGCTTATGGCGCATTCTTTTTATTGTGCCCGGAAGGCAAGGAAATCCTGCAGGGCATGGACCAGTCTGATTCGGTTGTTATGGATCCACACAGAACGTTGTTTTTACCCTATGGCACCGGTACCGTTCTGGTTAAAGATAGGCAAAAATTGTATGCTTCCCACAATGCCGTAGCCGACTACATGCAAAATATTTTGGATGAAGCTGGGGAACTATCACCCGCTGATTTATCACCAGAATTGACTAAGCATTTTCGAGGGTTACGTTTGTGGCTGCCCTTGAAATTAATTGGGGTAACCCCCTTTCGCGCTGCCTTATCTGAAAAAATTCAGCTCGCACGATATTTTTATGAACAGATTCAAAAGATTGATGGCTTCGAAGTGGGGCCCTACCCTGATTTGTCGATTGTCACCTATCGCTACCTGCCAGAACATGGTGACCCAGATATGTTTAATCATCGTTTGATGCGCGCGATTCAGCACGATGGTCGCATCTTCATAAGCTCCACGCGCATTAGTGGCAAGCTAATTTTACGAGTAGCCATAAGTAGTTACCGCACCCATTTAGCCGATATCAACGAAACCCTTGACATTTTGAACCGTAAGGCAAAACAATTAGCAGCAGAAGGTAGTTGAGCTACCTTATCATTATTTCAAAAGATGATCCAGTTGTTCCAGACCGAATCCTTCAACCAGAACCTTATGTTGAGGATCGGTTATTATCAACCAGGGTGAGGTTTGTATGCCCCAGTTGAATTTGGTTTTTCTACGTCTTTTTCGATCATGACTGAGGTGAAGGGTAGCCCTGTGAGTAAGTTGTGCATTCGCTTTTATGGTAACTTTTCTGCTTTTGCCTGCTACCGGGCGCTTGGCCCCCGCGCATCCTACTGTACGCAAATAGTGGCTAAATCAATTGGACAACCCAGGTGATAAGACTAAAATGACAATAAAGGTGCTAGGTGGTATGGTTGAGAAAGTTTTAAAAAACGGGAAATCTCGATTTAAGAGAAAAATCAAAGTATGTTCCGGAGTTAGCGGGACATAAACTTATCCCATATAAATTTCGAAAGGAGACCAAAATGAAATTGCGTGTTCGATCAATTATTTTGGCGATGGTTTTGTGTGTGTTTCTGTGCAGCTGGGCCTGGACGCAGCAAAAAACGGCAAAACAGGTAAAAGAGCTGTCTTATGGTAAAGGTGTTATTAATATTACGGAAGATCAGACCATAGAAGAAGCTAAAGAACAAGAAAAAACCGAATCCCAGCTTTCCCAGGTCAGATCATCAGTGGGTTGGAGTAGCTTCGGAAGTGAGAGACAATATCCAACCTACCTGTGGATGGAGTTGGCTCGATCGGCAAATTATCTCTGTGATCATGTCTTGGGAATCCTACCGGATGAGAACGTCCTTATCTACGCTGACACCGCCACCGATCCCAGGGTTGTTCAAGCAACTGCCGCAGCAATCCAAACCCTGGGGGCGCATGCGGTAGTCGTGTGGTATGAGACTAAAGGCGACGTAGATTGCTCTCCGCCCGCGCCGGTTGAGGCCGCGGTTCTAGCGTCTGACATGGTGATCGAGTACGCGGTCGCCTATTTGATCCATTCCGAAATGTGGTCCAAGGCCCGGCAAAAAGGAATCCCCATGAAGTGTCTGACCGGAATGAACGTCGGCATGATGGTCCGATGCATCAATCCCGACAACTATGAAAAGATGCAGGAGTTCGGCAGAGCCTATAGTGAGGTCTTAAGAAGCGTCCAATCAGAATACAGGGTCACGAGTCCCGCCGGCACCGTTATCACGTGGAAGGCTCGGAGTCAGGGACAGAATGGTTCAGTTGGAAACGACGATGAACAAGTCCAACGCAGGAGCCGAGGTGGAATGCTCGGTGGACAGGGACATTTTTCTGGACAAAATTCCACCGTCAACGGAACTATAGTCTTCGACGGCGCCATCTGGCCTCCCTCAGAGGTCGGAGCCATAAAAGAACCTATTGAGTTGAAGGTCAAAGACGGTGTAGTCGAGGTCGTCTCCGATCACCCGGAAGCAAGGATAGTGAAGAATTGGTTCGCTCACTTCCATGATCCACTTGCTTACGTTATCACACATATTTCGACGGGATACAATCCAGGGGTTAAGAGAATCACGGGTGACATTGTGGAAGACGAACGAGTATTTGGTTGTGTTGAGATCGGTATCGGAAGAGGAACTTCAGTATTACCGAACCGCCGTGGTCACACGGATGGCATAATTCTGTGTCCATCTGTCTGGGTCGATGGTAAACTGATCGAAAAAGATGGTGTCTTCGTGGAACCCAGGCTGAAAAAGCTTGCCCAAGAGCTGGGTATGCAGCTCTGGGTCAAGTAAGACGCTCCCTTTGGTTAGCTTTAACTAATAGAGCACATCAAACATGAATGAAGAAACTATTAGGTGTAGTTATGAAACATAATATTCTGTTTTTAATACTGCTAACCATTCTTGGTCTTTTAATTTCCCCGGCGTGTCAGCGGCCCGTGGCAATGAAAGAAGTTGGTGATGAGGCAGTCGAACTGTTTAGGCAGTATATCTCCATTGATACCAGCAATCCCCCCGGAGATGTATCCCAAGCCGCTGAGTTTTACCGGGCGGTGTTTGAGAAAGAGGGTATCCCTGTCGAACTTTTCTGGACGGACAGAAGTACGGGAAGGGTCAATGTGCTGGCGCGGCTGAAAGGCAGCGGAAAAAAGCGACCTCTGATGATGTTGAATCACATGGACGTCGTGCCGGTGGACCGCTCGGGATGGTTGGTAGATCCGTTTGCTGGCATTATAAAAGACGGATATATTTATGGCCGGGGGGCGCTTGATATGAAAAATAACGGCATCGCTCAGCTTATGACGATGGTTCAGCTTAAACGAAATAATATTAAGCTGGACCGGGAGGTGGTCTTTCTGGCAGTTGCCGATGAAGAGACCTCCGGGGAACCCGGAGCCCTGTGGATTTCCAAAAACATATGGGCTGATATTAATGCCGAATATGTGCTGGATGAAGGAGGCTTTGGTACGCAGTTCTTTTTTACGAATGACGATTGTTTGATTTTTTCCGTGGGGGTCGCAGAAAAAAAGTCAATCAGACTGGGGTTGACTACCGCCGGAACTGCCGGCCACGGATCAATGCCGCCGAAGGAGAACGCCAATTTCATCATGTCTCAAGCGTTGGCAAAGGTCGCAGCATATAAAACACCCGTACATATTACCCCACCGGTAGCGGAAATGATAAAACGAATCGGTGAATTGGCAGACACACCGTATAATAATGCGCTTAAACGAAATACTATTTCGCTTACGGTCTTAAAAGGTTACGTCGGCGATCCGCCTAAAACCAACGTTATCCCCGACCATACCGAGGCGGTGCTCGACTGCCGTCTTCTCCCTGATCAGGATGAGGATGAGTTTGTCGCCGAATTGAAGAAGGTAATTAATGACCCGCGCGTCAAGATCGAGTTTATTCAAAAACCTCCGAAATCGAATGCATCACCGTATGATACTGAACTATTCAAAGTCATTGAACAGGAAACCAAGAAGGTGTACCCGGAATCGGTTACCCTGCCGCATCTGGTTATATATGGCACCGACTCACGAATTTTTCGGCGAAAGGGAGCAACCTGTTACGGCTTTTTCCCCGGCCTGGTTTCCATGGAGGAATACCGCACTATCCACGGCAATAACGAACGCATCCGCGAGGAAAGTTTCAGGAATGCCGTGAAGATATATTACCATGTGGTGAAAAGTTTTTGTGAGCAAAAATATAGATGAAAACAAAGAAAGAAGCTGCACAATGAGAAAACCATTCTTTTACACCGTATTCCTGCGAGAGCTTCTGAGCCGCCCGGCACATGAGAATGCGAAAGAAAGTAAAATGACTATATGCGATACGGCACTTTGCTCTCCCAGGCTTTTTTCTGTTCCGGATGTTCCTGGAAAAATTTATCTATGATGTATATCACTCTATTCTGAGCGACATTCAAAGTTTCGGCCATATCAATGGTCGTCAATTTGCCGTTTCGTTTCAGAAAAAGGCCGTCCACCAAAACGTTGTCAATGTCGCGGCAGGAGCCGTAGAGCACAAAACTAGTGATGGGTTCGCGGGTGGGCGTTAAATAGGGATTGTTTAAATCCACAGTAATGATATCGGCTTTTTTACCGGCTTCCAAGGAACCGATTTCGTTGTCGAGGCCTATAGCTACGGCGCCGCCGCGGGTGGCCATTTCTAGTATTTCATAAAAAGTCGGTCGGCGGGAGCGACTGGAACGCGAGCGCAGGTTAGCCCGCAATAAGGGCAGCATGTCATGATGATAATCATCGGTGCCCAAACCAACGCGTATTCCCAGGTCTCTCCATTGCATGAGCGGATTTCCCACGGATCGACAGTGCATGATGCCCATGCCCGATTTGAGGATGAGCTGAAGATCCTGCTCGGTGATGTAATCGCAATGTACGCCGGTGAGTTTCTCGTTAAGCAGCCCCATATCCAGAAGATGTTGCGTAGATGTCTTATTGTAGAGCTTTTGGACTTGCTTGGATTCCCGCGATGTTTGAGAAAGATGGGTGGTGACCGGCAGGTTGTGTTCTTGGGCGAAGTCGCGAATTTTGGTATAGATATCCGGCAATACCAGGTCAGCAGCTTTGGGGCACATACAAGTGGTGATGCGGCCGTCGGCCCGACCGTGCCAATTATTATACAAATCCACAGCACGCTGGAAGGCGGCTTCGCCTTTTTCCGGCAAGTATTTATACGTACCGTTTTTAAGGACATTCAAATCGACCTGCTCAATATCGGCGGCCAAAACGCATCGATTGCCGGCTTTTTCTACGGCCTGGGCGAATCCGTGGGGATAGGTATAAATGATCAACGAAGTGGTGCAGCCGCCATAGATCAGTTCGGCGCAGGAGGCGGCGCCCAGGGCGTCCATATCCTCGGGTGTGCGATACCCTTCCAGGGGGAGATTGACCTGGTAAAAATTGCCGATGAGTTCATAAACGCCGCGAAAGTACTGCTGCAGGTGGGCGTGAGCATTGACAAATCCCGGCAAGACCAACTTTTGTCGGGCATCAAGAATTAGATCGGCTTTGATCGGCTTCTTTAGTTGTTCGCCGACTTCTGTTATTTTGCCGTCTCGAATCAACACCTGCCCCTGGGGGTAAATTGCTCGTTTGGCGTCCATGGTGATGACAAAACCGTTTTTAATGTGTATCGAACTGGGTTCGATCGATGATCCGGAAACATTTACCAATTCCACCTGAGACACTAATGAATTATCAGGTTTTGAATGGGAACATGAAGACGCAGCCATGGTTCCGGCAAGGGCGGCAATGGAACCGCCTAAAAAATTTCTTCGATTGCAGATGTTATTTGAGGTATGCATTTGGACTCCCTTCAGTTAAAAATAAGCAAGCCATCGGCTCTGGGCTTCCAGTTTTTCATGGTTGATCTGACGCCCCAGTAATATGTAGGGCGGTATAGAAATATCCAGGGAGCGTCGTCCCGGATTATGGTGTATATTTGCCGGTAGATTTTCTGTCTTTCAACATCCGAGAACGTAGCCTGAGCTTGTTCAATCAGGGCGTTAACCTCTTTGTTTTCGTATCCCTGCCACCAGGGTCCTCTGAGGGTTGACTGGATTTTCTCTCTTAGTACGCGGAAGGTGCTCTGCGGGCTGGAGTCAAAACAACTTGTCCCGAACCGTCTCTGAGTATGCGGGGCGGTCCTGATGCTCAATAACTTCTACGGATATTCCTGCCTGGTGGTACTGTTCTGCCATCATCTTTACTAGTTGTGGCGCTTCATCGGGCATGGTCGAGGGAATATCGAAAACCAGTTTCAATCCCTTATTATAACCTGCCTCCGCCAGCAGGCGACGAGCTTTTTGCGGATCATAAGGATAAACTGGAGTTTCCGGATTATAGCCAAAGTGGTGTGGGGTCAGGTAGCCGTTCAAGGGTGTCGCGGCTCCATTTTTTATCTTGTCGATTATCTTGTCTATATCCAGGGCATAATTCAAAGCCTGCCTAACACGGCGGTCTCGGCAAGGCCCCTTCTGAGAGTTGCACATGAAAATAATGCATAAGCCACTCGCAAGTTCATGAGCCAAGGCTCGGCCATCTTTTATTATTCGTTCCTTATCTTGTATGCCAATACCAGCGACAACATCCGCCTGACCGTTCAGCAGCGCGTCAACACGTTTGTTTGTGTCAGGAACAGCCATCCAGTGTATCTCTCTATA
>Ga0111186_1220_pt1 | contig 10678 bp, 8 predicted proteins | sample DeeMarSWOR324_28_FD_80243 | JGI IMG/M metagenome (GOLD analysis project Ga0111186, IMG submission 80243) | Phycisphaerae bacterium SM23_30 | reverse complement strand
ATGCAAAATAATAGTAGCTAAAAAAACGGGGCGGTGAGACATTAACTAGCAAGTAACCACTCACCGCCCCCATCCGGACCGGACGGCGTATTTGCGCGCCCGGACACGGTACACCTTAATTATAGCACAAAGTGAAATCTTGTGCAAGAACGGAGGTAACCACCATGTCTTGCATTAAAAATCCCAAAAAGCTAACTCCATTGAATGGTTTTTCTGCTATTAGGACTATTAAACCAACTTGCCGCTCTCCCCCGATCCGTGACCTGAGTTTAGGTTAACCATCGTTTGGTTGTTAATTTATGTAGCAAACCCAAAATAATAAGATTGGAGGTATCAATCATGTTACGAGAAAAATATCTAACAAATTGGTGTATGATGGTCGTAATTTTAATGGTACTGGCGGCAAACGCCACCGCACAGATTTACGTAGATGCAGCCGCCACCGGCGCCAACGACGGATCGAGTTGGGATGATGCCTATATCGACTTGCAGGATGCCTTGGATGTAGCCTTAGCCGGTGATGAGATCTGGGTGGCCGCCAGCATATATAAACCCACTAAACTGGAGTTCGCCGATTATCCCCGTTCGGCTACCTTTCAGCTCATCAGCGGCGTGGCGCTCTTGGGCGGCTTTGGCGGTGAGACGATCCTCAGCGGCGATATCGGCATCTCCGGCGACAACTCGGACAATTGCTACCACGTGGTCACCGGAAGTTTCACCGATGTATCGGCGGTGATAGAGGGCTTCACTATTGAAGGCGGTTGTGCCGATGGTCCGTGGGACATAGACGGTATTGACCCGCCCGAGAGGTATGATCAAGGTGGAGGCATGTTCAACTTTTTAGGTGGTCCTACGGTGAACCATTGCATCTTTCAAGGGAATTATGCCCTTCTCCATGGTGGTGCAGTAGAGAATAGAGGAGCTAACAGCAGTCCAAAATTTAACCACTGCACTTTTAATACCAACTCAGCGGTTCAATATGGCGGTGGAATGTATAATGCCCCTGGATCATCCACGGAATTTAGCAACTGTGTATTTAACGGAAATTCCGCCGGATTGCATGGTGGCGGGATGAACACTAATCAAGGCAACACGGAAGTTAGTAACTGCGAATTCAACGGCAATTTCGCTGAACAAGCCGGTGGTGGGATGGTCATTGATCGTTCCATTGCCGTATTGACTAACTGCAAATTCCACGACAATACCGCGCAAAATTTAAATGGCGGGGGGCTGGTTGTCTGGGAATGCGATCCGGAATTGACCGACTGCAAATTCCACGGTAATTTCGCGCTATATGGCGGCGGGTTTGCGGCCGGTTATCTTTGTGACGCGAAACTGAGCAACTGTGAATTCAACGGCAATACCGCCATGCTCGGAGGGGGAGTGATTGCCTACATGAGCAACCCGGAATTGATCGACTGTAAAATCAACGACAATACCGCCAGTGTCTGCGGTGGCGGAATGAACATCTTTTTTAGTTCATCCCCGATATTAACTGGCTGTAAAATCAACGACAATTCAGCACCCGCTGGTGCCGGGATGTTTAACGACATCGGTTGTAATCCGGAGCTGACCGACTGTGAGTTTAATGGTAATTTGGCCGAGAACGAAGGTGGCGGGATGTACAACGACGGCGGCGCGATTCTGACTGACTGTATTCTCCAAGGCAACCATTCCGGCGATCTCGGCGGCGGTATGGCCAATGGGAGCAGCAGCACGGTTATTTTGGAGCATTGTCTTCTCTGGGGCAACACAGCAGTTAATGCCACGGGCGAATTTGCCCAAATATCTGATAATGGTTTTCCGGTGATCAATAACAGTTGCATCCAAGGCTGGACCGGATATTTCGGCGGCGCCAATAATACCGGCAAAAAGTCCGAATACATTAAATAAACACCATCGAAAATGTGGAAAGGTGAATTCAGGTTTATGCCGAGGACCGTGGATGATTCATGCAAAACGTAAACAAGAACCATCGACAGGGCTGTTTGAGGTTAACAAATAACGACTTAAGATTTCGGGAAAAATCGGTTAATGTCGAAAAGTGGCCGATTTTATACCGAATATTGCAGGCGCCATTGCAACTTCGGCTCGGATTGACCTGATTTAATTTGGGAAATTGGGGGGTTTATATTCACGCATATGTGGGTATAATGTTATCAAGGATCGGAGCAGAACATGTCGAGACTAACACGGCGCGAATTTATGAGGGCGAGTTTGGCAGGCGGAGTGGGTATGGGATTTTTAGGTTGTGGTGGGGTGATGGATTTTGGGAACAGGGTGAGGCGGCCGAATATTATCATTATTATGGCGGACGATTTGGGGTATTCCGACTTGGGCTGTTACGGATCGGAGATATCGACGCCCAACCTGGATCGGCTGGCGCGGGGTGGTGTTCGTTTTACTAATTTTTATAACGCTGCGCGATGCTGCCCGAGCCGGGCGTCGTTGTTGACGGGTTTGCATCCACACCAGGCGGGAGTGGGGGCGATGGTGAAATTTGAGCGGGCGGAAGAGGAGAATGCTTACCAAGGATATTTGAATAATCACAGTGTGACACTGGCGGAGGTGTTGAAGGGGGCGGGGTATAAAACAATGATATCGGGCAAGTGGCACGTGGGCGAGATGCGAGGTCAATGGCCGGTGGATAAGGGATTCGATCATCATTACGGACTGGTGAGCGGGGCGATGAATTATTTCGATATCGATAAGAGCAAGCCGGGGATGGAGAGGATATTTGCGGTTGACGATAAGCGGATCAAGCCACCGAATGAGGATTTTTATGCGACGGACGCATTTACGGATGCAGCGGTGGACTATTTAGATAAGGAAGGCCGGGATGATAAGCCGTTCTTTTTGTACCTGGCGTATACGGCGCCGCATTATCCTCTGCACGCGAAGGAAGAAGACATTCAAAAATATAAGGGCAGGTATATGGAGGGCTGGGAAAAACTGCGGGAGGAGCGGTATGCGCGGATGCAGCAAATAGGTGTGATTACGGAAAAGCATAAGCTGTCGCCGTTGGATGAGAGGAATGTCACGTGGGACGAGGTCGAAGATAAGGAGGAGATGGATTTGAAGATGGCGATCTACGCCGGGCAGGTGGAGAGCATGGACCGGGGGATTGGGCGGGTGCTGGACAAGGTGACAGAATTGGGCAAGACAGACGATACGCTGGTGGTGTTTTTGTCGGATAATGGAGCGTGCGCCGAGACGGGGCCTTTGGGGGGTGTCTGGCGGGAGCGTACAGGACCATTGGGAGGGGTGGATTCTTATGAGAGCTACGGTCTTTGCTGGGCGAATGCGGGGAACACGCCGTATCGGAAGTTCAAGCAGTTTACGCACGAAGGGGGGATTTTGACGCCGTTTATTGCGAGTTGGCCGCGAGTGATAGAGGATGCCGGTGGAATCGTAAGGGAGCAGGGGTATATTGTGGATATGATGGCGACACTTTGTGATATAACCGGGGCGGAGTATCCGCGAAGGTATAAGGGACATGAGATTTTGGCGACGGAGGGAAAGAGTTTATTACCGCTGTTGGCGGGGAGGAAACGGTCAGGCCATGAGGTGATGTGCTGGGAGCATATCGGCAACAAGGCAGTTTGGCGGGATAGCTGGAAGCTGGTTAAGAGGGGAAAACAGGATTGGGAGCTTTATCATCTGGACGAAGATCCAACAGAACTGAATGATTTGGCGAAAAAGATGCCGGAAAAGATTGTGGAATTGGAGAATGATTATCTGGATTGGTCGTTACGGTGTGGAGCCAGGGTATAATTGGTTGAATTTATCAAATTTAATTTAAAGCCCCTCATGTAAAATGAGGGGGTAATTCGTAACTAATTTGGCATACACAGGTTACACCCCCCGACTTTACGTCGGGGGCTAAATAAAAAGTCCCGCCGAAGGTGGTTAAGTTCAAAGGTGTTACGTTATGAAATCAAAATTCACCATTGGCAACCAATTCAATACCCTTAATAAGTCTGTTTTAATCATAATGACATGTATTTTTATTTTCAATTTACCGGGCTACGGTCAACAGGCATCTACGAGCAAACAAAAGGTAGTGACTGGGGAGAAAAGATTGATTGTTCTGGAGGGTACCCCGTATGAGAGGGGTAAGATACATGGGGAAAAATTGAAAGTTGAGATAAATGAATTTGTCAAGATATGGAAAGCCAATATTCGAGAAGTGTATCAAATCGAACCGGATAAATTTATTGCCGATTTTATTAGGTACACGGATTATCAACCGGCAATCAAGAAATATACGCCTGATCTGCTGGAGGAGGTGCGGGGGATAGCCGAGGGGTGCGGGATTGATTTTGATACGATGTACGTATTTCAACTGGTGGACGAATACTGGCTTAACACTGCTGATATGAATGGTGAGCGCTGCAGCAGCCTGGGGATGAGCAAAAACGAGGATGGACCTTCGTGTGTCGCTCAGAATATGGATGTGGAAGGATTTCGTAATGGCTACCAGGTCGTATTGCATATTAAAGATCAAGATTCTTTGCAAGAAACTTTTATCTTCACGTTTGCCGGGTTTATCGCCACCAATGGCATCAATAACAAGGGTGTTGGTGTGGTTGTAAATGCCATGTCACAGCTATCTTATGCCAGAGAAGGTTTGCCGGTGGCTTTTGTGATTCGCGGTATGTTGGAAAAGAATAATCCCGAAGATGCTGTAAAATTCTTACACCGGGTAAAACACGCATCGCCGCAAAACTATATCATTGGCGGGCCGGAGAAAGTTTATGATTTTGAATGCTCATGCAATCGTATAGTGCCCTTTCAGCCGGTTGAAGGATCCGGCGTTGTTTATCATACCAATCATCCCTTGGTGAATGATGATTATAATCCGAAATATCGCGATGCCTTAAAAGCATTAGGCGAAAATGCGACAGTAACTAGAAGGGGCAATTCTTTTGTCCGGTTTGATGCCCTGCAAAAGCGACTTATCGTAAAACAAAAAACCGATAGAATTTCGCAGATCAAGGGGGCTTTAAGTTCGCATGATTCTGAGCGTCATCCAATTTGCAGGCCCTACACTAATAGCCGATCGGGATTTACTTTTGGATCAACGATTATGGTCCTGTCAGGAAAACCTGAGTTTCATGTTTCATTTGGCCCACCGGATAGCAATCCTTACCAGGTGTTTAAATTTGGCAACTCAAATTGACGGGGGCCAGAAAACGCGAGGATCGGAGGTTTTACCACAAACCAATCCATAACTTCAATCCGGCGCGCTTTTAAAAAACAAAATGGCAAATTTATATGTTGTTGTGAAATAACGATTTATGATTTTGGTAAAATTCGGCAAGAGCTTAAAAAGGGCCAAATTTTACGTAAAAATTGCAGTTGCACTAGAAATTTCAGCTCGGATTGACCTAAAGTTTATAGATATTTCTTAGCCTTCATTGTTTACGACTTATCGATAGTCTCCTAGGATTAGATAGTCTCTTTGCTCTTTGGTTGTATCTTTTGAATGCTGTCGGACGAAGAAACCGGCAAATCCCAACCTTAGCCAAACAATGAGGATTAGGTATTCGAGAGGCCAAACAAGTTGGGCGGATGAACCGGGGACGATTAAGAAGAGAATCAAGATGGCAGAAATGATAGCGCCGATATATAGAGTGGATATATTTTTAACTTTGTAAGGACGTTTCATGTTGGGAGCGGTCTTTCTGAGGCGGATCGCAGCGAGACAGGTGATGAACCAGGCACACACAAAGGCCAGGGAACCAACGTTACAGATAGGGAGTATGGCAGATCTGCCGATAAAGGGGCCGATGAGAGACAGGAATCCAACGAACCAAATGGCATTTTTGGGGGTATGATGTTTTTTATCGATTTCGGAGAACCATTTGGGGAAGAGTCCTCCTCGTCCAGCCGAAAAAATAATGCGTGTAGAAGCTATGAAAAAACCATTGAAGGAGGTAACGAGTCCGAGGAAGGCGGCAAGGAGGGCAAGACGGGTGATCCATTCGTTGCCGAAGGCGACGCTGAAGGCTTCGACGACAGGTAGTGTTTTATATTCGGTGACTTCCTGCCAGGGTATACAGATAGAGAGATTGATGATAACAACGGCGTAGAAAATGGCACCTACGAAGATGGAAACGACGACGGCTTTGCCAAGGTCTTTGGGATTAACCTTGAGGCCCGATTCTTCTGCAGCCTGGGGGATGGTGTCGAAGCCGGACATGAAGAAGGGAACGATACCGAGAACAGCGATAACGGATAAGGGGACGGCAGCCCAGGAACCCTGGTGAGCGAAAAGAGGCTGCATGTTTGAAAAGCTGCCTTTCGTGAAGGCGGCGACAGTGAAACAGGCAACGCAGAGGAAGATTAGGGCGATGGCGATGGTTTGAAAGATTGCGGAGAATTTGATGCCGAAGAAATTAAGGGCGATGATGAGGGCGCCGATAGCGAGGCCGGGGATGATGGAGGAGTAGCAGATTGGATAGCCGCCGACGATGTAGAGGGTTTCGGATTTGAGTTCGGGGAGGATGTAATCGGTTAGCAAACTGATGGAAACGGTTTCGAATGGGCAGATGCAGATGTAGGCGAAGGCGAGGAACCAGGTGGTGAGGAAGGAGGGAAGGTTGCCGAAGGCTTTGTAGGAGAAGGCGAGTTCTCCGCCGGCGAGAGGGAGGGCGGGGGTGAGTTCGGCGTAGCATTTGCCGATGGTGATCAGGAGGAAGCCGCCGATGAGAAAGGCGAGGATGGCGCCTAGGGGGCCGCCATCGATAAGCCAATCGCCGGCAACAGTGATCCAGCCGATACCAATCATAGATCCCAGAGCTAAGCCTACATAATTTTTGTAGGAAATGACTCTAGCCAAGACTTTTTTTCAGGCATTTGATTCTTTTTCACAATATGTTAAGCAACCCTTTCCATCGCATTTTCGAAAATATTCAATGCTTCATCTAATTCTTTTTCATTTATGATAAGTGGCGGAATCCAGCGTATAATATTATCGTAAGTTCCACAGGTCAAAAGCACAAGCCCTTCTTCTAAACAGGCTTTTTGAACCATCTTTGCTTTATCAGTATCTGGGGTACGACTGTCGGGAATAACAAATTCTACCCCAACCATAAGACCTAAACCGCGAATATCGCCAATTTTCGGATGCCGTTCTTGAATTACTTTTAACTTTGATAGTAGTGTTTGTCCAAGTCGAGCAGCGTTTTCAACCAGCCCCTCTTCCTGTAGTACCTGTAAGGTGGCTATTGCGGCTGTACAGGCAACCGCATTGCCGCCGAAGGTACCGCCGTGGGAACCTGATTTTGTTCGATCCATCAATTCACGCCGCGTAATAACACAACTTAAAGGCATTCCCGAAGCAAGGGCTTTGGATATAATTAAAATATCAGGTACAATATCAAAATGCTCAAAAGCAAAAAATCGACCCGTACGTCCCATACCACTCTGAATTTCATCCACAATCAGCAGTAAATTATTATCATCACAAAGCTGTCGTAAGCCTTGAATAAATCTTTGAGGAGGCACAATATATCCACCTTCGCCTATCACTGGTTCTACCAGAATGGCTGCTGTTTCCTCAGGAGATGTTTGGCTTTTGAGTAGGAAACTAACCTGTTCAATGGTACTATTACAATCATTGTCGAAACCAAACTGCTGGGGATTAGCCTCGGCTTTGGGGCATCGGTAACAATACGCATAAGGGGCAAAGAAAACACCGGGCATCAACGGTTGATATCCACTACGATAAATGGTTTTAGATGCGGTTAAAGACATGGCGCCTACGGTACGCCCATGAAATGCTCCCTGGAAAGCGATTATATTGGTTTTGCTAGTAAATTGTCGGGCAAATTTAACTGATGCCTCCACGGCTTCTGCACCACTGTTAGCAAAGAAAAATGCGTCCAAGTTGGGTGGCAGAACCTCTTGCAGAGCTTTGATTAAACCAAGCATAGGTTCATGAAGAGCGACATTTTGCTAGGCATGGAGAAAAAGCCCCGCTTGCCGGCGTATAGCTACCACAACTCGGGGATGACAGTGACCTGTATTGGTAACTCCGATACCACTGGTAAAATCCAAATACCGACGACCATCCTGATCCCAAACGTAAGATCCTTCCCCACGGACCACAATTTTGTCCATAAGATGAGGTATAGCTGTTGAAACGTTTGGTATATATTCTTTTAAATCTGTCATAACTTTCCCCAGTTATAAATTATTGGAAATAATTTAATTTGTGGTTCATATCAACCAACTGCATTATTAAAAGTATCTCACCATTATCAGAGTTACTTTTTGGGGGATATGTAATGAAATGATTCACCCCAGGTCATTAATACCAAAGGGCAATTAACATTTTGTATCCGGTCATATGTCAGCCAATAAGGTTCACGGTGATCTATCGAGTGTCCCATTTCGTTTTCATGACCGGTAATAACCAACTTAGGCTTGAATCCCCGGACCATCCGGGAAATGTCGGTTGTCCAGCAGTTCGGCATCAACACATCTACCTTATGATGTTGGGCTACTTCGTCAATCCAGAAAAAGTCGCTGCGATTGGATTGATCGCCGGTATGGCAAAAGGACATACCCTCCGGAGTGAAAATCAGCGATACATTATTATTAAAATCATCCTGATGACCGGGATAAATCACCACTCTAAGTTTCTGTTGATCATCCTGGAGAGGCAGTGTCTGAATGGTATGGGCCTCTCTTTTAAGATGGGTCATGTTTGCATGAATATCACTATTAATCCAGATATCAAATGGAGCAACGACTGGCTTGGCTTGATTTAGAAATGCTTGTGCCACCCACTGATCCGCATGATCGCCGTGCCGATGACTGATAAACATTATATCGCATTGATCAACAATACGTTCCATCAAATCATCATTTACCGCAAAGCCCTCGGCCCCAGCGGAATTGCCTCTGATCAAATCAAAACCCAATGTTACCGATGCGGTGCGCACCACAAATCCATGATCATAAAGTTTCCAAACCATGGCACCTTCTTTTACCTTGTTGTTTTCCATTTCGGTTAGAGCTCTACTCATGCAAGCATGATAAAATTCCTGCACCGATGGATGTTGGGCAGCGTGTTCTTCGTGCATTATCCCATCAATCATCAAAAGGGCCAGACGTCGCTCCAACGGTTCAGGGATTTGAGGTGGATATTTGTTCAGAGCTTCAGTCACCAGATCCAGGCTTGCCTGGGCCTGGCGATTGTAAAATCCAGGTAGATCACCCCAGTAATTCTTTAGAGGGTCAATGGTTCTTGGGATTGGGATTGTTAAAAGAAAATCATGTCGAGAAATAACATTATAGTCTTTGTCAACAGAACATCCCGCTATTAAGAATATTGTCCCAATAAACCAAATAACTTTATATAATTTCATTTGTAGCCCTTTCCGAGTTAAAATCATTGTTTTTAGATCTGAGACGTTTCATATTTACCCATTTTATTTGGTTATCTTTCTTTGGGCAATTGCTTCGGCCAGAACACAGAGAATTTCAAACATCATTGTGGCCCCAACCAATGCTGTGTTTCCCGAGGGATCAAATGGCGGTGACACCTCAACCACATCACCTCCAATCAAATTCAGTCCACGCAGGCCTCGTAATAATATCTGTGCCTCTATCGGAGTCAGCCCCCCAACCTCCGGTGTCCCGGTGCCCGGAGCGAATGCCGGATCCAAGCTGTCGATATCGAATGAAACATAGGTCTGATTGTCCCCCATCATATCCTGCACCTCTGTTATCACTTTCTCTACCCCTAATTTGTAAAATTCTTCAATGAAGACAACACGCATACCTGATTCAAGAGAAAAAGTCCACCCTTCTGCTGAGTTTTGAGCACCCCGGATACCGATTTGTACCGTATGCGTGGGATCAAGGAGACCTTCCTCCACTGCCCGGCGGAATGGTGTGCCATGGGTGAATCTCGAACCCAGTTCCTCATCACATGTGTCGGTGTGTGCGTCGATTTGAACCATACCAATAGGTTTGTCGGCAGCAATAGCACGCAAAATAGGCAGGGTGATTGAATGATCACCTCCAGCACTCAACGGCAGAGTATCTGCTTCATGGATATTTCGATAAAAATCCGTAATATTGGCATGGCTCTTTTTCAGATCAAAAGCGCATGAAATTGGAACGTCGCCCATATCAGCAATTCTACAAAGTTCGTACGGATTTGTCCTGGTGACGTGATGAATCGATCGTATCATAGTAGACATGTTTCGAATCTCGCGAGGCCCGTGCCGTTGACCTGGACGGTTTTCCACCCCTCCGTCGAATGGCACTCCGATTAATGCGATATTTAAATTCGTTGGATCATGAACCAAGGGTGTTCGCATAAAGGTAGTGATCCCAGTATAACGCGGTGATAACCTAGAATTGTAGTCGAGTTCTTTTTCCATATATTTGATTCTCCAAAAAGAAGCACTTGCCGCAAATCCAGCATTGATTCTTTTACTTATATAATACTCCACTACCCTTTAGTCATAATATAAAATCAAAATTTCCTTTTACAAAACTTCATTTTCTTTGAAACATCGAACAAATACCTGAACTCGTATTTGCTAATTATTACGAGACTGTAGCAAAGATACCGGCATCATGATGCTTTCCTACGTTTATTGTGTAGCATAGTTATTGTTTGGAAACGCCCTTGAGATTGTTCTTCACGCTGCAT
>Ga0111186_1136_pt1 | contig 10772 bp, 9 predicted proteins | sample DeeMarSWOR324_28_FD_80243 | JGI IMG/M metagenome (GOLD analysis project Ga0111186, IMG submission 80243) | Phycisphaerae bacterium SM23_30 | reverse complement strand
CCGTCATTTATGACGGTACCGTCTCCCAAAGGGCCAGTGCCAACAGCTATAACCGAGAATGGTTCGCCGTTGAGCAATAAGCGCCGCTCGAGAGATTCAAGTTGCAGTCCGACAGGTTGTAGCGACTTGTTTGGCGGGGCGTGTTTTTTGGACAGGGCTTCCAGAAAGGAACGACCGGGCTTTGTCTTCAATTTTCGTAAAAACATCAAAATATCTCCTTTTCACTATAACCGGGCACAAACCGACGACCGGTATGTTTCTTATGGTAGTTTGCATAAAAAAAGGTTCTGCCGCCCCCCGGCAGAAAGGTATAGTCTTCTCCCATTCTTCTGTGTTTTCTCACTCTTATTTTTTCTAGCCTAAAAAATCTATCTCACACTTATTTCTCGAAAATAAGCGTATCTCTCAGCCGAAAAAGAAATCCTTTTGATCTGTCCTTGATAATAGCAATTCCTAATCCTTCAGGATTGATTTATTTTAATGGCTCTATGTGATTAAGTCAAGATGTTTTTATATTTTTTCCTCCCCGCTCCCCCTAAAAACAGAAAACCACAATTACTTATAACACAACAAGTTATAGACATGTTTAATTGCCGCATAAAGCTTTCACCATAAACCCATGTCGGGAGTCACTACCAAAAGGCGTACGGAACTACAAAAGAGCAGGCACAATCTACCAATGATTCATATCTGCGGCAAGGTCCTATAACCTCGAAGGTGGTGCGAATTTGAATAGATAGCGGGCAAACTGGTGCAGTTAAAAGTGATAGGGGTGCCCTGCGAAAACTTACAACGCAAAATCCGCACATACTTTACCGGATATTACTATTACCTGAATTATTAACAAGCAGGTGATAGATAGAACATGAATTTCATGCCAAGAACTTGATTGATCATGTCGAATTTGGTAAAACTTTGAAATGTTGGCTTATTTGGGCAACAAACTATTGTGAAAATAGGAAATCTTAGTTAAAAGATGATTCCGTAAAGGAGTCCAATCATGCTGAAATACAACTTTATGCTCCTGCTGCTAATATTATCGGTGGGATCCGAAGCATTAGACCAAAAAGCGCCTTCTGGTGATTCCAGTGACTTCAAGGTCAAGACCTGTCTGCACTCGGTTAGTTATGCAGGTGTCTGGCGAGGTCAGGCCCGGCTCTCTGTGGATGATTTCCTGCGTAAGGCCAAACAACTTGGTTTTGACGGCGTCATGCTCATGGCCAAGCGCCCCCATGTCAGCCCCATGGATTATGATGCAGAGGCTCGTAAAAAGCTGCGCCAGCGTATTGAATCCCTCGGTCTAAAGCTTGTCTGCCTGGCCGGTTATACTGACTTCACTGCCGGCATTGATAAGGCAGGTATCCCCCACCTGGAAATTCAGGCTATGTATGTCGGCGAATTGGCCCGATTGGCCCGCGATCTAGGTACTAATATGGTGCGTATCTTTACCGGCTATGAACGACCGGACCTTCCTTATGACAAGCAATACGCCACGGTCCTTGAGGGCCTCAAGCTCGCCGGTCAGGAGGCTGCTAAATACGGGGTAACGCTGGCGGTGCAAAATCATCATGATATTGGCGCCCATCACGATGCCATGTACTGGCTCCTGAGAGAAGTTAACCTGCCCAATGTCAAGGCCGCCTTTGATGCCTGGTCGCCGACTCTAGAGGGATTGACACCGGAAGAGATCCGCTCGGCTGTCCAAAAAATGCAGCCTTATATTGTTCACACCACGGTGGCCCAATACGTCCGCCAGCCCCGCTATCACTATGATATGACCCTGACCAACTTTATTCGGGATAAGGGTGTAATCCGCGCCGTGCCCTTAAGCACAGAGGGTATCATTGATTATGATAAATTTATCAGCGCCCTCCGCGAAATCGGCTACCAAGGATACATTGCCTATGAAATGTGCGAAGTTCTAGAGGGCGGCGGATCAATCGAAAATCTCGACCAGACCGCACTTGCATTTCAAGAATATATCAAAAAGTTCAAATAGCCCCATCCTTCAGCAGCCACCTGCCTTGAATTTATGGCTATCATGGAAATATATAGAGAAAGCGGCGCGTAAACTCCAGGCATATTTTATCGGATGTATAGAATGGATGCAAAGGCGACACCGCTGGCATCATAATCCACTTCTGAGATCGCTATAGCCTTCCCGGATAGGCTTTTAATATGGAATACTTCGTCTTTTACCGCAGTTGTTTGGTTTAGGAGTTCTATACAGCTGTCAGGTTTTACGTGCCATACCAAGAGTCCTTCCTCGGGGATCTCATTATCGAGTCCCAACCTGTTTCTGTTTTCCAGGATCATAAACTCATTATCATCGATTTCAACCTGAGCAATATCGCCGAATACCTCCACGGCCCTCAAGGCAATTCTTAACGGGTCATTTTTTAGTTCGAACCGCTGGGCCGATACCCAACCAAATGCCAGTTTGTGAGGTGCGCCGAGATGGAACGGCCAGGTACCTTTCTGCCGGGGCCCTCCATTAAAACCTTGATCCAAAAGGCACCAAAGTCCAGCACCTTTAGAGGGTGTTATTTTTTCTGTCACTCTGACAAAATGTTTCAAAATCTTACCGGTATTGTGAAAGTTCTCCATCCCGCAGATAAGAACATATTTTATAGGTTTTTCCCCGTTTTCGATACTTCCGGAATATACCCCTTCACTTTCGATTCCTTCAGGCAAGTGTGGAGCGCAGATGAATATCCCCTCGGATTGTACCTTCATTTTTTGAATCACCGCCCAGACTAATTCCTCTCCCTGGAAAACATCTCTTTTTATGAAGAAGGCATAAGGGATATCTAAGGTCAGCGGGTCAATAACCGATATATTCCAGGTTCGGTTGACGCCCGGGGCCATGGGGACGGTCTTTTCCGCACAGGTCAGAATATCTCCTGTGACAGTATAGTTACCGACGGAATTTTCCTGAAGGTAGTCCATTACGCTGGCGATGTAGATTTTCTTTCCCTGGAAGCGATAATTGTAACTCGCCAACTGATAAAAGCGGCTTTTGATATCTCTTTCCAGCGGAACGAGTTCTTCCTCTCTCTCAAAAGCGAATGTGGCCCCCTTGGGTTTGACAAATGCTACATCCCACTTAACTGATCTTGGTGCTGGTTTCTCCGTGACGTCCATCAGGGTATATGTTTTTCCCTGATATTCAAGGTCTCTGGGTGCATCTTCCTGCTTGCCTATCTCGAAATAGATCACGCCATCTTCTTGGTGTATATTGGTTATCCACGCTTCCAGAGCGTTTGGGTCTGGTGATCTGCTGGAAGGCGAGGTATTAGGCGTGAAGGATGTAGCCCATAATTGAGGGAAAGGGGCATATCGGTTGAATTTTCTGGTATCCTGCAAACGAATGCCGTGCGCCTCTTGGACTTCAACCTGCAATTGGGGTGGTCTGGCGCCGAATACACCGACCTTATGGATGAAAAGTCCCGTAGAGGGCATGTCTGTGAAGAAGCCTTCTCTCTGCCTATTTTCCAGGAGATAATACTCGCTGCCATCCTCTTTTATCAAAACCTTATAGCACTCGTTCGGTCCATAGGTGATGGGGCGCAAGGCGAGTTTTTGATGTTCTCCCGAATCAATGACCACGGGCTTCACCCAACCGATCACTTCCTTGCACCAGGCGCAGAAATGAAATGGTCTATGCATCTCCGAGGGGGGATAACCGTAGGTACCGTGGGCCATAAGACACCAGCGTCCCATACCAACCATGGATTTGGGAGCAGTGTATTTATCCCGGACACCGAAGGTGTGTCCTAGTTCATGGCAAGGAAGCCCGATAGGACTAATACCGCCGGCATATAACTCACATATTTTAATAGCCACTTTGTCTTGAAAACTTACCTGCATAGGCCAAAGGGCGCTGATCCGGGCCACCGGAGGGCCGGCCCAAATGAATACGTAAGCGTCGAAATCATCTAAAATATGCTCGCCATACTTTCCTATTACGGCTTTGGCCCCTTCTTCCTGCACTATGGCGGAACCAAAATTGGCATCAACATACTGCTGCCTTGCGCCTTTCAGTTCGATCCAGTCGAAGACCGTGCCCTCTATTTTAAACTTTCCATAGGACATCTCTTGATAGAAATCATTCACGCTGCCGTAAACTTCCTGGCCGTCGGCATTTTTGCCGACATATTCTCCAGAGGAAAAGAACATCTTTTCATACTCCTCCTTTGAATGCTTGGGATTATGTTGGTAGTCTTTCCATTCCAGCAGGAGTACCGCAACTTCAAGGGTGGTTTTATTGTGAAGAAGTTCGAAGGCAGGATGTTTCTCTACCTCCGGAATACCGTCCACGTAGTATTTGTTGTTTACTCTCTTGGCTTTATCAGTAGTAAGGTAACCATCCTTGATCTGGTAGTCGCTGCGAACAGGGCGGGAATTGACCTTCTGTAAGTCTATCTGGTAGGTTTTGACAGCGCCCTCAATGTCATACGTTTTCGTACAGCCAAAGATGCCAATACTAACTATAAGAAATAAGATATTGATAAAGAGAGCTATTCTTTTCATGGCACTGTCGTAACCTTAATATGATAGCTTGGCATTATACACCAACAAGCTTCGGTTCCTCTAGCAATAACATTCTAACCGTAAACATGCCTGATTTTACAAAGACGTGCCGCCCGGTAAAATGTATTTTACTATAATTTTTCATTCATATCTGCCCAACTAACTACAGAGCCTTATTTCCTATAAAATATCATGTCCTTTTGAAAATTCAAGCTTTCTGTTTGCTTCCATCAGAGTACTGTCGGCCCTTCCGCAAAAGTATTCATTCGAAATATATCTGGTAAAATTGAAAGATTTATATACCAGGCCCCTCATATGTCTCGTTGAGGTGATGCATATGACAAGGGGAAGACCGCTTAGGTGTCCATATGAAGGATGCGGTTCTACAAAAATTGTAAGCAAAGGAATACGGAAAACCAAAACAATGGGAAATAGAAAGATCAGGTACTGCAAGGATTGCGGCAGGAAATTCACTCCCAAGAAAAAAACGCTTCTTCCTTTTATAGTGAAACCGTTTAATACTATTAAACAGGCTATGAGCATGATGGTTGCAGTAGAGAAATTGCTGCTAAAAGTAAAGCGGTTTTTCCATAGTATCTTGCTGTTGGGTTATTCTTGCCCGAAATGTAATGGTTTACTAAATAATATGATTAAGGAAGGCATATGTCAGTGTGATTCATGTAAATATGAATTTGATCCGACAGTGGAATTTCAACGATGTTCTAAATGCGGCGGCCGGATAAAGCTGCGAGTACGCCGCTATCAATGCCAAAAATGTGGTGCAGATGTTACCTCACGGTTTTTATTTGAGGGATTAGTATTTGATACCGATTATTTTTGGCTCAAGGTTGCGGAATCGCGGCAAAGATAGAACTCAGAGAACGCGTTCGACAGATGTTGGCGGAGAAAGATCCTAGGCCTCGATTTACGGCAAGGTACGGGACTGGAAGAGAAAATAGTTTAAATTACGGGTATTTTCGTTGCCTATACGAAAATGTTCGTGTATTCTATATATAGAATGCAGATTACAACACAGCTGGGTACTTGGATGCCGCCAAACAAGGGCAATGAGATATAAATATTTGAACATCAATAACTTATGATGTTATTAAGGGATCATCCTACCAACCTCTAAGGAGATAATAAAAGCCGACACTTACCGCCAGGAGTTACCCTGGCGTTTCACGGGAGATATTTGAGTTTGGGTATTCATAACTTCTTATTTTATATAGCGTTGTAACATGAGGAGATACGTAAGATGACAAGACGCAAGATCCCGCGGCCGACGGATAAGGAATTAGCTATTCTCAATGTTTTATGGCGACGAGGACCGAGTACGGTGCGGCAGGTGAATGAAGAAATTTGCCGGGATCAAGCCACCGGATATACCACAACCCTTAAACTGATGCAAATCATGACGGAAAAAGGACTTGTGGTTAGAGATGAATCGCAACGGACGCATATTTATCATGCCAAGTTTAGTCAAGAGAAGACCCAGCACCAACTGGTGCACGATCTGCTGGAGAAGGCTTTTGCCGAATAGGCGCCACGGGGATGATAATCACAGGTGACAGTTGTGGTTTACTCGAGAATAATTCTGGCTTCCATTCAATTTGAGTACGGCTGAGTCAGCGCCTGCCGGTACTCGTGGCGAGTGCCCGGAAATTTCTCAGGCATATATCAGGTGCTTATCCCGGCGGCCATAGAATCCTCTCAACTAAAAAAGGAGAACACCTGGTATTTGATAAAATAAAAAATACGAGAAATTTCAGTATCGGCAGGTGAGGTTCAAAAAATTGACCTCTTTTTTTTTGGCTGTAAAACCCTTTTTAGGTGTTAGGAGATATAGAATATGGTTGAAATTAATTTAACTACAGTTAAATTATTGTGGTTGGGTGCCGTGCTTCTGTGGGCGCCGCCGCTGGGAGTATTTGCTCAACCGTCAAACCCGCAAACAACGCCCCCTGAATCGGCGGTGGCGCCGCCGGCATTTTCAGCCTGGCTGGGAAAATATCCCATGAGCTTTTGGACTAAAACTCGTTCTGCCAATACTGTGGGAAAAGATCATATCTCATTTTCGTTAAAAATGCAGTATTTTGATTACGACAAGGTAATGGACAGCAGCGGCTACTACCAGGGTTTAGGAGAAGACAATAAAGCTATGTTCAGCAGCGTCTTAGTCACTAAATACGGCTGGGCCCGAGATCACCATCTGGCCCTAGGAATCCCCTATATATGGAACAATTCCGAAATCAATAACAACACTTTTAACAATAACGGCTTGGGCAATATTTTAATTTTTGAAAAATGGAATCCCATCAAGGAAACCGAATACACACCGGCGGTGGCTTTTGACGTCTGGCATTATTTCGGCACGGGTAATTCCACCCGCAAAGTGGGCAGCGACGATTACGCCTGGAAATTTACCACGGAAATCTCCAAAGCCTGGGAAGGATTCAGCGTCCATTTAAACCCGGGTTATCTGATCGGCGAAGGCCGAGATTGCGATATCGTCGAGGCCAATGCCGCCGTCCTGTTTAAACCCTGGGAAACCTTCTGGCCCGGCCTGGAATACAACTATATGCACAAGGAAACCAAAGGTAACTGCCAGGACCTCATCCCCGGTTTCATCTGGAAAGTCGTACCCAAAGCCTCTATCAAGCTGGGTGCGGTAATCAATCTGGATTCCTCCATGAAATACAAAGATGAAGTTAGCGTGGTGCTCAAGTTGTTTTACAAGTTTTAAATCCCCATATAAGCCCGGGGCGGTTCATAAATCGCCCCGGCTTGGTTCAGATGACATTAGCATAAAGACATATTTTACATTTAAGGAAAACCAGATATGAAAATTAGCAATATTATACTAACAATAATGTTGTCGGCGATGCTAAGTTGGATTGGTTGCGGTAAAGACCAAGATTCCCAAGAATTACCCTCCACCCCAAAACCGGATTCCTTCTCAGCACCGCCCAGTGTCGATCTTTTATTAGGTCATGTCAGTCACGATCATCATTTAGCCCTGTATGTGGCCGCCGACTATGCCGCCGAGTACGCTAAAGAGAGCGGTATAAATCTTAATGCTGTTGAGGATAAAAAATTCTACCAACTGACCGACGGCGATCGCAAGGTTGCCGATGTAGAGATCGTCATGGTCGGGGGCGGCTCCAAAATGCCCGCCGCCCTGGCCCAAAACATCATCGAAGTGGGTTATGGAGGAGTGGCGCCGGTACTAGCATTTGTTGATCAGGGCACGCCTATAAAATTGATCGCTCCGTTACACTATAAAGGCGATATGTTTGTGGTTAAACCCCATTTCCCCGCTCAAACCTGGCCGGAATTCGTCGCATATGCCAAAACCGTCGATCAGCCTATTCGTATCGGCTATAAAAGTCCCGTTGCCTGCGCCAAGGTTATATTTGAAGAAGCATTAAAATTTGAAGGCATTCCCTTCGGCAGCGACCCGGCCCAAACCGATATTAAAGTATTGATGATTAACACCAACGGCGGCGACAAACTTAATACCTCTCTCGGTGGCGATTTGATCGATGGCTATGCCGGTAATAATCCTTTCCCCGCTATTGCCGTGGAGAAAAAAATAGGACGTATCGTTTGTGATTTGGAAGACCTGCCCCCGGGGACTTTCCAAAATCACCCTTGCTGCTGTATTGCCGCCCGCACCGATGCCCTCCGAAATAAATCGGAAGCGATCATTGACTTGCTGGTCTTGTTTATACAGGCTAACGGGACTATCAACACCGACCTGGAAAAAGCCGTTGCCTCCGCCACCAAATGGATCGGCACCAGCGAAACCGTCGAAAAAATGAGCATTCCCACCAGCGGATACTCCCTGGAGGCTTCCGAAGAATGGTACGGCACTATGGCTAAATGGATCGAGGTTATGGACGGCATGGACCAGTTCCGTGGGCAATTAAAAGGCAAAACAGTAGAAGAAGCGGCGGAAATAACCTACGATTTTACTCTCCTGCAAAAAGCCAAACAAAAGCTTGAAGAACGAAGATCAAAAAAATAAATCTCTGAAAACCAAGCCCCGTTTTATCAAAGCCCATTTGTTCCGGATCTGCGGCTGGTTAATTCTGCCAGTGATGTTGCTGGTCATCTGGCAAATCGCGGCTGTTCGTTTGAACCAACCGTGGATTTTTCCTAAATTAATCGAAACGCCATTTCCCGAGCAAGATAAACAGGGCGTTATAAACATCCTGGTGCATCCATATGTAGATATTTATGCTTCGGGATCACTTTTTAGCAATACCATTATCAGCTTGTTAAGGGTATTAATTGGTTTTACCCTGGCCGCTGTGGTCGGCGTAACTTTAGGCTTGATTATGGGCGCCTTACTGCCTATTCGTCACCTGTTGGAACCCCTGATTGAATTGTTGAGACCTCTTTGCCCCATCGCCTGGCTCCCCTTTGCCATGGTGTTATTCAAATTAAAAACCCTGCCTAATTTGTTGGGCCTGGGATATACCCACACCATTTTTGATCGGGTGCAATTGGGTATGATTTTCGTGTTATTCGTTGGCGGTTTTTTCCCCATCCTCACCAACACCCTGGACGGCGTAGCCGGGGTGCGCCGCAATTATTTAGCCCTGGCCCGCATGTTGGGTGCCGGGCGTTATCAATCCTTTATGCACGTGTATTTATCGGCCGCCCTGCCCATGATCTTCACCGGTTTGCGTCAGGGCATCGGCTTGTGCTGGTTTGTTATCATCGCCGCCGAGATGATGACCGGCGCCGACAGCGGCATTGGTTACCTCTTGATGTACGCCGCCGCTCAGGCCGGCATGGATGTCGTCATCGCCTGTATGCTTATTATTGGCACCATAGGAGCTCTATTAAATTTCATTATGCGCTGGTCCATGCAGACCTTGGTCCGCTGGCACAGTAAAGAAATATAAAATGACCCCTGAAAACGAAACCGTCAACCATAAAGCCCCTGCCGTCGAACTGAAAGGTGTGTATAAAACTTTTCTTTCTGAAGCCGGCGTTGCTGTTGAGGCTTTATCCAATATCAACGCCGCCGTTAAACCGGGTGAATTCGTTTGTCTGATCGGCGCCACCGGCTGTGGTAAAACCACCCTGTTAAACATCGTGGCCGGCCTGGAAACTGCCGACGCCGGCCAAGTGACTTTAACTGAGGGACTCAGCTACGGACGGGGACTTGCTTATGTCTTTCAGCATTATACCTTATTCCCCTGGCGCAGCGTCTTACGCAACGTTACTTTTGGCCTGCAAATGCGGCACACCAACCGGCGAAAAAGAAATAAAATTGCCCGACAACTATTAAACCAGGTGGGCCTATCCCGTTTCGAATCATCCTACCCCCATGAACTCTCCGGTGGTATGCGGCAAAGAACTGCCCTGGCCCAGGCCCTGGCTATGGAACCAAAATTACTATTAATGGATGAACCTTTTGGAGCCTTAGATGATTCCACCCGTCATGACTTACAGCAAATGCTCGTAAATTTATGGCGGCAAAAACACTTGACCGTACTCTTTGTAACCCACAATATTGATGAAGCTCTGGTGATGGGCGACCGGGTGCTGGTCTTTACCGAGCGGCCCGGCCGTATCATTCGCGATATCAACATCGACCTACCCCGACCCCGAGACCGGCTTAGTAAAAAATTTACTGATATTTACCTGGAAATCCGAAAAACAATATCCGCAGACCTTGAATAAACAGGAGTACTAATATGGTAATTCCGGAATCCGCTAAAAAATTTATGGACCATAAACCTGTTATCGCCTTTGCCACTTGCGACCAACAGGGAATCCCCAATGTAGCCCCTATGCTGCAATATTGGTGGTATAATGAAAACACTCTGGTTATCGGCGATTTCTTTATGAAAATGACCCGCAAAAACATTGAACAAAATCCCATGGCGTCCTTTTGCTGCTGGGATTCACAAACCCAAGAAGCCTACAAGTTCTCCGGACCCGCCCGCTATACCACCCAGGGACCCGAATATGACATGGCCAATAACAACATGCGACAAAAAAAACCCGATAAAAACTACAAAGGCGTTGTCATCATGACCATTACCCATGTCTATGATATGAAATCCGGCCCCACCGCCGGAAATTTAATCAGCGGTTAATATAGCGTTTCTAATTTTTTAATATCGTCCCAAAAGTTGGGGAGCGACGTTCCGAATAACGATGCTGTGCCATACAACTGAATCCTGCGTTTAGGGCATGGTAGGCTTCCGGCGGGATTG
>Ga0111186_1135_pt1 | contig 10778 bp, 11 predicted proteins | sample DeeMarSWOR324_28_FD_80243 | JGI IMG/M metagenome (GOLD analysis project Ga0111186, IMG submission 80243) | Phycisphaerae bacterium SM23_30 | reverse complement strand
CGCCATCCAGAACTGCGTAGGTTAATTCCCTTCTTCCGATACTAATTGAAAAGGCTTTATCTTTATCATAACACCAATCGAGAGAGATCTCGCCGTCGGGATCTGGACTTAATTCCGGATCAGGAATACTAGAAGGAAGAGCGTCTAAAAACCTTTCAACTGTTTTACGCAAACTTCGATAAACACGCTTTGCGCCATATCCATCCCAGTTTGCCTGTGAACATTCCTCAAAAATATCATCAAGTTCGTCAACCATAGTTTCACTTCGGTTGCTTTTTTTTATCACCAGTGAGTTTATTCTATCAGTAGAAAAAGAAGCCCAAGGGAAAAATGGATGCCTAGCAGGACCTTGGGGAACATATTGGATGTAGTCTTGTCCATGTGTACCTTCTAAATCAGAATCAAGAAAGGTTCCTGAGCTTACGGAAGAAGCGGCAGGATATATACTTACAGGTAGGTCTAAATCTCGAACTCTTGATACCATATTATATCTTATGGATTGTTGTGTTGCTTCTATTGTCACTTTGCTTTAACCCGTGATGTAAGTTGCTCAATTTGTTTTATTTTATCGTTTAGCCAATTTCTTATTGCCGTTGCAGTATTCAAGTCCATGAGGACTTCAACTTCAACTTCTCTAATTATGGCGTCTCTACCTTTACTTTCTTTTAGATTGCCTAATTTTCCCTCGTCTATAGCATAAGTTTCTCTCTGAGGTATTGCGTTGCGTTCGCTAAATAACGCCATTTGGATCATATTTCCTTTCGGACCCAAACCACCATGAGCACCACCTACATGGATTACTCTAAAATGATTACTTTTAATATAATCAAAGTTTATTTCCTTTAATTCGTTTAGGGCTATTTTTTGAGCTTTTTTTGCCGCTTTTTTGGCTTTAGGTTTATAAGTTTTTTTAGCCATTTTGTTCACCATTTATTATATGCGTATTAATGCCAAGTTGTAAAATACTGTTGCCTTAAAACATAACATTTATAAATGTTTAAATATTAGTCAACTAATTCCCTTCTTCGGCAATCATCCCGAACTTTCGTAAACACTGCAATACAAATATATTACAAACTTTAGTCGAAATTATTTAAGTTAGTTTTATTACTTATTTTATTTAATATAGATCGACCTTAACACTATAACATACAAAAAAATAATTAAAAAGGCTTTATCCTGGCCTTCCTGCTTAAGAGTCGATACTTCTCGATGTCCAGCCAATATCATAAACTGGTGTCTTATTTATCATCATGTTATAATTTTGCTGTGATTTCCGAAGAAGATAAAACTATTATCGCGGATTTGGCGGTCCGCTATAAGGTGCGGCGGGTGTTTCTTTTCGGATCCGCCCTCGACCCTGCCCGAGAAGCGCAGAATATTAAACTGGCCGTCGAAGAACTCCCCCCCGAAAATTTCTTCAGATTTTATGGCGATTTGATCTTTAGTCTTTCCAAACCGGTTGAAATAGTGGATTTGTCAAATGATACCAAATTCAATCAGATTATTCGACGCGAAGGAAAAGTTATCTATGATTGATCTCAAAAAGTTATATCCAAACAAGTTGTTTTGAAGGAGAATAATAGTGAATTTCGACGTTGATTTTGTTCGCAAACAATTTCCCTCGCTGGCGTTGAAGGTGAATGGTTATCCGGCGGCTTATTTCGACGGGCCCGGCGGGACACAGACGCCACAGTGCGTTATCGACGCCATGGTGGATTATTTAACCTCCAAAAACGCCAATATCGGTCATAGTTTTCAGACCGCCCAGGATACTTATGACGTAATATCAGAGGCGCGGAAGGCGTTAGCGGATTTTTTGGGCTGCTTGTGGGAGGAGGTGGCTTTTGGGCATAATATGACCACTTTGAATACCAAGCTGGCTTTGGCCCTGGCCCGCGACATGAAAGCCGGTGATGAAATTATCATCACCCAGATCGACCATGAAGCCAACCGGGGACCCTGGTTGAACCTGCAGGAAAGAGACATCGTCATCCGTGAGGTCAAGATGGACCTCGACACCTGCACGGTGGATCTGGATGATTTCCAGAACAAACTTTCCGACAAGACAAAGATCGCCGCCTTTAATTATGCCTCCAATGCCGTAGGGACCATTAGCGACGTCAGGAGCATGATCAAATGGGTGCATGAGGCCGGCGCCCTGGCGGTGGTGGATGCGGTGCATTACGCTCTGCACGGCCCGATTGATGTAAGGGAAATCGAAGCGGATTTTCTGTTGTGCTCCGCCTATAAATTCTTCGGCCCCCATCTCGGGGTAATATACGGTAAAAAGGACGTTTTTGAAAAAACCAGAACCTACAAAATCAAACCCCAATATGACGATATTCCCTTCAAGATTGAAACCGGCACCTTAAACCACGAGGGGATCGCCGGTGCCGCCGCGGCGGTGGATTTTATTGCTGATATCGGGGCGAAGTATGTAGAGGATTTTATCGACCAGACGCCAAAGTATAGCGGCCGCCGGCGGAACATCATCTCGGGCATGCTGGCCCTGGAGGCATATGAGCAGCCGTTGGCCCAGGAAATTATTGATGGGCTAAGCCAAATTGAAAAAGTAAAAATCTACGGACCGCCCCCGGGGCATCCGCGCACCTCCACGGTCTCTTTCATTATAAAGGGTGTAAATTCTCAACAGGTTGCTCAGGTTCTGGGAGAAAAAGGATTGTTCGTTTGGGACGGTCATTTTTATGCCTGCCGTCTGGTGGAATGCCTGGGATTGGAAGAACAGGGGGGACTGGTGAGAGTAGGACTGGCTCCCTATAATACCAACGAGGAAATGGAAAGATTACTGTTTGAAGTTAAAAAGTTAGCCTCATAATCGACCTGGCGGCCCCGAGCTGATTTCTTATAGATTTGAGAGGCGGGAATATTTTAGGGTCAAGATTCAGGTCCGAATAATTTCCGGAGGCTCCTCAGGGAATATTAAAACCGGGGGCCTTTGCGGTTTTGATTGATACAAGATTTAAAAACGCCGATGCATTAATAGCGTATCAATAGGAAGTGCCGACAGATAATATAGTCGGGATGGCCCGATAATATCAGCAAAATCAGAGAGTTTAATCATGCCTGTATTACTTGGCGTTGACGATCTAGAACCGGGGATGGTGCTGGTCAATAATATCTATAACGAATTCAGCGTCTTGCTGCCGCACGGCCGTAAGCTGACGGAGTACGATATCAGCGCCCTGAGGCGTAAGTTCCCTGAGATAATGATTCAGGTGATCGATCCGGTGCTGGACGAGTTGGTGGAATTCGACGATGATCGGCACGATCGCGAAGTGGCCACGGAGGTTCGAAAAAACATCGCCACCGTATCGAAAAAGGTCAGCCAGACCCTGCGCAGCGGAGTGGAATTGAAGGGACCCAATGTGGCGGGCATCCAGAAAGTCATCGAGGAAATGATGGATTACCTTGAAAACAATCCCGTCACTATGGCCATTATCGAGCAGAGCAACAGTTGGAGCGACTATCTCCAGGAACACAGTGCCAACGTGTTTTACCTAAGTCTGGTTATGGGCAATACTATTCGCAACTATGTCAAACAGGAACGGGAACGGCTCAGCGCCGCTAAAAGCATTCACAATGCCATGAATCTGACGCCGTTGGCCACGGCGGCGCTGTTTCATGATATTGGCATGACCCCCATAGAGCACGTATATAAAAAACAAGATCCGCTGACAAAAGAAGAGAAACAGGCGATCCGGCAACATCCGGTGCGTGGGGCAGAGATGCTTCCCGAACAAATCGATCCGATGGTGCGGTTGGTGGTGCGCTGCCACCACGAGAACCAAAACGGCAGCGGTTATCCGGAAGGTCTCTCCGGAGATCGAATAAACATCTTCGCGCGAATTATGCGGATAGCGGACGCTTACGCCGCCGCCACCGCCGCGAAGGCGTATCAAAAGGCCAAATCCGCCCTTCAAGTGCTCCACGAGATGCTGAATGGACCCTATCGAGTATTTTACGATCCGGTGGTGCTGAAGGTTTTTGCCAGCATCATGCAGCCGCTGCCCATCGGGGCCAAATTAAGATTGGATTCAGGACGCTGGGCGGTGGTGGTGCGCCATAATCAGGGCCGACCGTTTCAACCGGACCTCATTGTCGCATTCGACGAACTGGGCGATCCCCTCACCAATGATCAATTAATAGGGCCTTTCCCGCTGGGCCAACGGCCCGATATAAAAGTAGTTACTTTCGGCGACGAAGACGTAAGTTTCCTAAACGAACTCTGCAATGAAGAAGCCCAGCTGGAACCGGAACAGCTTACCCAAAGCGCCGGCGACCTGCTTGACTTTGTTTATCCGTAAGGTGAGCGTATTATCTCACACGGGGGACTCAAGTTGCTGTTCATACGACAGCAACGTTCTCCCGAGCATAAGTTGAGAGACGAAGACTATAAAATCATTTTTTATAAAGACTTACGCCTGATTGGGGGTAAAGCAAATCCCTTGCTATTTTCCTTATCTTTATCCTTGACAGCGGCAGGAGCCAGTTGTAGCATACCGGTTTTGAATAAAAAAGCGGAGATAATATAATTATTGGTCATGAATTTTGGAGGACGCGTATTGAATAATTCCATGGTCCGCGACCTGATCGACGCGGGCATACACTTCGGACATCGGGTGGGTCGTTGGAATCCCAAGATGAAACCCTACATCTTTTGTTGCCGCAACTCGATCCACATCATTGATATCAAAGAGACCATCAAGGGGATATTGCGCGCCCGAAAGTTTTTAACTAATGTGACTTCTTCGGGTCAGGACGTGTTGTTTGTGGGGACCAAACGTCAGGCGCGGCAACCAGTAATGGCGCAGGCCGACCGTTGCGGGATGCCATATGTTACGGAACGCTGGCTGGGGGGGACTTTGACCAATTTCAGAACCATCCGCTCCCGTCTGGGTCGGCTGGAAGAACTGGAGCAGATGGAAGAAAAAGGACTGCTGGCAACCGAGAGTAAAAAGATGCAATCGACGCTGCGGCGAGAGATGCGGAAGATAAAACGCAACCTGGATGGGATTCGCCACATGGATCGTCTGCCGGGGGCCTTGGTGGTAATCGATGCCCGGCGGGAGCATATCGCTTTATATGAAGCCCGCAAGCTGGATATACCGACCGTGTGTTTGATGGATACGGACTCGGATCCAGAGTTGGTGGATCTGCCGATTCCGGGCAACGACGACGCGATGAGGGCGATTGAGATAATTATAGAGCAATTGGCCGATGCGGTGCTCGAAGGTAAAGCAGGTAAGACAGAAGAAACGAGTGATGAAGGAACGCGTCGGGGTCGTTCGCGTCGGATGTCCACAGCCCGCGTGGCCCAGGTTTTGGCCGGCGAACACAGCCCCGGCAAAGCCGACGGCGACGGGTCTGATATAACCGAAAAAGCCCCACCGGCAACCCCGGTGCCGGGTGAGACGGTCGAGGGCGTGGAAAAATCCGGCAATTCCGAATAATTAGTTGAATTAACCGATAGGATTCAGAGAGATAAACAAGGAGTCTGTATAAGATGGCGGAGATACCGGCGGCTATTGTAAAACAACTGAGAGAACGCACCGGACAGGGGATGATGGACTGCAAAAAGGCCTTGATGGAGACCGACGGAGATATGGAAAAGGCGGTCGATCTTCTTCGTAAGAAAGGTCTGGCGGTGATGGAAAAGCGCGGCGGGCGGGAGACCAAGGAAGGCCGGGTTGTGGGACAAACCAGCGACAACGGCAAATCGGCGGTGCTGGTGATGCTGTGCAGCGAGACCGACTTTACTTCCAAGAATGAGGATTTTCAAGAGGCGGCCCAGCAACTGGCCCGGAGTCTGCTGCAGGCGGCGGAGGTTCCGGATTCGGCAGAGGCGGCGGGGGAGTTGGCCGTCGGTGACGGCAGGAAAGTGAACGACGTCATAAACGAAATCATGAGTAAAACGGGTGAAAAAATAATTATTGGGGAGTTCGTCCGTTTTGACTTGACACAGCCGGGGATGTTAAAGTGCTACGTGCACTTCAACCGCAAGGTGGGCACGATTTTACAGATTGATACGGAGTCGGAGGAAGCGGCCCATCATCCGGCGGTACAGGATTTGGCCAACGATTTGACTATGCATGTCACCGCGGCCAATCCCATCGCGGTGACGCGTGACGAGATAGATTCGGAGTTGCTGGCCCGGGAGAAGGAGATCGCCGCGGCCCAGGTGCAAAACAAGCCTGCTAATATCATCGATAAAATTGTCACCGGCAAGATTAATAAGTGGTTCAAACAGGTGGTGCTGTTGGAGCAGCCTTTTGTCAAGGACGACAGCAAAACAGTGCGGCAGCTGATGGAGGAGGTAAGCAAGCAGGCGGGCGGTGAGGTTGCCGTCAAACAGTTTCGTCGTTTGCAGATCGGCTAAGTAAAAGGTCGATGATAAACCGATAATCGGGCGAATTTGAGATTCAGCGTTCCCAACTGCGCGGCAAAGTTATGACGCACGTGAAGTACAAACGAATGCTGCTGAAGATCAGCGGGGAAGGATTTTGCGATACCAACGGTTTCGGCCTGAGCGGGTCGGCGTTGGAGAATATCGCCCGACAGATCGGGGAATTGCGCAAGATGGGAGTTCAGCCGGCAGTGGTGGTGGGAGCGGGGAATTATGTGCGGGGGGCGACCTTAAGCCGGCAGTGCGGGGTTCATCGAGTAACGGGCGACCAGATTGGGATGCTGGCGACAATCATCAATGCAATCGCCCTGCAGGACATGCTGGAGATGCAAGGCCTGCCCACGCGGGTTATGTCGGCGATTGAAGTTAAAGCGATCTGCGAGCCTTTTATCCGCCGACGGGCCATGAATCACCTGGAGAAGGAGCGGGTGATCATTCTGGCCGGCGGTACGGGCAATCCGTTTTTCACTACGGATACGTGCGCCGCCTTGCGGGCATCGGAAATTCAAGCGGATGTACTGCTCAAGGCGACCAAGGTGGATGGGGTGTATTCGACGGACCCGGCCCAAGACCCTCAGGCCGTCCTCTATGAAAAGCTCTGTTACCACGAAGTACTGCAAAAGAATCTGAAGGTGATAGATCACGCCGCCGTTTCCTTATGCCGACAAAACCAGATTGACATAATTGTCTGCAATTTGTTTAAAGAAGGTACGGTAGCTCAGGTGGCCCGAGGGGAAAAGGTCGGCACCTTAATCAGTGATTGATGATTGAGATGTTGTGATGACGCAGGATGAGATTACCTTTGCAGCAGAAGAGTTGATGGAAAAAGCGGTGACTTTTTTACGGAACGAATTCCGAACTATCCGCACCGGTCGGGCGTCGCCGGCCATTCTGGACACCGTCAAGGTAGATTACTACGGCACCGCCACGGCCTTGAAATCACTGGCCAATATTTCGGCGCCGGAGGCGAATTTGATTATTATTAAACCTTTTGACGCGGGCTGCCTAAAAGATATTGAAAAGGCTATTCTGGCTTCCCCGCTGGGTCTGACGCCCAACAGCGAGGGACGGATCATTCGACTGGCGGTGCCGCCGTTGTCGGGTGAAAGACGCCAGCAACTGGCTCAGCAGGTCAGGCAATTGGCCGAACAGGCGCGGGTCAGCATTCGAAACGCCCGACGCGACGCCAACAAACACCTGGATCAGGCGCAAAAAGATAAAGAGCTGACCGAAGACGAACGCGACAAGGGCAAAAAAGACATCGACGATCTGACCAAGAAATACACCGGACAGGTGGATGAGATTCTCCAGGCCAAGACGGAAGAGATCATGGAATTTTGAGCAGGCATCGGGCCGCAACGGCAATAGAGTAATGTCGAATCCGGCTTGGCAGCGTCAAGATCGGGAGCTGGCTGTATGCGATGGATTTTGGACAAATCATTTCGCGCCTATTGCCCCCTCGGAGCGGTGCTGATTGTTTTTTTGGTGATCGAGATCTTTCTATTTCGTTATCATTCTTATCCCCAGGTGTTGGGGGAAACCGACGGCATCGGTTATATGGATCGGGCGGCGGGCCCTCTTTTTCAAGCAGATGCATTTCACGGACCGGGATATTCCTGGGCCATTCGCTTGGGAATGATGTGGGGGTTTAGTCCGTTTGGGGCGGCTAAGACGATCTCTTTGGTCTTCGGCGTATTGTTTATTTTTGTCAGTTGGCGTTTTTTTTTAGCCATGAGCGGTCCTAAAGAGGCTTTTTGGGGGACGGTCTTGCTGGCGTTTAATCCTACCATTCTGGCGCGTAGCGTTTATGTTATGAGCGACATGTTGGCGGTGGGATTGTTTATGTCAGCTCTGGCCCTGCTTTTATTACCATCGAAATCAACCATATGGCCGGGTGTTCTGGCGGGAGTTTTGGGCGGATTGGCTTATCTGACCCGATACGTGTATATTATCATCGTTGTGCTGCCGGTGATTTTTTGGTTCTTTCGTTTGTTAGCTCATAACGAAAGACAAAAGAACTTGATTTCATTACTCTGTTTTTATTTAGGCTTTGTAGGTATTACTTTGCCGTGGTTTATCTTTTTATATCAGGTTAAGGGCAATCCCTTTTGGAACCATAACCATCTTAATATCGCCTTAAATATGTACATTGGGACCTTGGGGTGGCATGGTCCCCCGCCTCTGGAGGATTTTCCGAATCTGCTGGCGGTGATTAGGTCTGATCCGCGCTTGTTTTTTCAAAGCTGGGCGGGCGGATTTTTATATATGCCCTGGCGCATGCTGCAATATTATCCGGAAACGGGCGTAATAGCGGCGGTTGGATTTTTTTGTTGGCTGGCGCAGATGAATCGAATCAAAATGGGACTTCTTTTAACCATTTTGCTTTATAGTCTGGCGGTAAGCGTCCTCTGGTTAAGTGATCGTTTTGTCTTATTGTTATTTCCATTAGTGGCGGCCTGCATGGTCAGCGGCTTATTTGCCATTCCCAAACGCATCTACAGGCAAAACTTATCCGGCAGGCTGGGCCGCGGATTGGGGCGGATTCCTCTGCGCCTCTTCGCCTTCGGCGTGGTGGGTTTGTTTTTACCGTTTTCGGCGGTGCGAAAAATACCCGGTTTTTTCGCCGACCAGGCGTTCGAATATCAGCGGGCGGCCGAATATCTCAGGGCGACAGCTCCCGCACAATCTTCGATCCTGACCGCCAAACCGCATATTCCTTATTATAGCGACATGCAATGCCTTGATTATCGTTCTTTTTATATGCAAAAGGCGCAGTTGGAGGATTTACCTGGTATCTTGGAACAGGCCCGTCCGGATTTCTTTATTTACGACCAAAGATACGCCCAAACGGCCTTTGAACAATTTGAAGTTTTTTTGGAACCCCGGCGGAATCCTTATCCTGATCTTTTGCAGTGTGTTCATCAAATTGAGACCCCTAAAAAAGTTGTAATATATAAATATCTAAAATAGGCCCCTTCTAAAAATCTGCACCTGAATTTCCTGCCCCAAGGTCGGTATAATCCCTTTAATTGTTATAATCGTAAATTTTATGGGACAATTTTAGAGGGGTTGGGATTCTAAGGAGATCAAATATTTGCTCGGGGGAGCTTTGCAATGTATGATTAAAAGTGAATGGTTGCCAGGGCAGGTAATAACCTGAGGTAGCCAAATGATTACAGGAAGAAGATGGGGGATTCTGCGGATGGCCGTGGCGTTTTTCGCCGGGGTGCTGGCGAGCCTTTTCTTTCTGGTGCCGGGTAAAACCGGCCCCACGATTTTGGTCAATGGCGATCGAACCCAACAGGTGGCCGATCTCGGTCAAGCGGGCGAAAAGATCGAAAAATTTAGCGATGCGGCCCTGGGGTACGCCTATCAGGCTAAAGAATACGTGTGTCAAAAATTGAGCAAGGAGGAATAAAAACTTAACAAATTTGTTTTTCGTGGTTGAAGGATTTATGAAATGTAGTACCGGGTTACTTGATCATCCGATTCCGGGCTGAGGCATGGGGCCGGTCAATCCCTCTTCCGGACTGGAGGGGGCTTCTTTGGGCTGTTCTAATGTTGCTTTCGGCGGGGCGGATCGTTTTTGTTCCGCCGCTAATAAATCACCCACCGTTGGTTTGTCCAGGCTTTCACCCTTGATGATTTGCTTAACCTCCTCCCCGTCGAGTGTTTCGTATTTCAGCAGTGCTTCTTTTATGGCCTCCATTTGGTGCCGATGCTTCTGCAATAATTGTTTAACTTCCTCGTAAGCCTGATCCATGATCGCCTTGATTTCACTGTCGATCAGTTCGGCGGTGCGGTCGGAATATTCCCGGCCCAGGCCAAACTCACCAAATCCTCTTACGGCTTCATCGTTGCCATAGCGAACAAAGCCCAGTTTTTCACTCATGCCCCAGTCCATGATCATTTTACGGGCTATCTCGGTGGCCTGCATAATATCGGCCTGGGCCCCGCTGGAAATATCATTGCAGAACATCTCTTCTGCCACTCTGCCGCCGAAACATACCTGGATCATCGCCAGGCAGTATTGTCGGGTGTACATGGTGCGGTCTTTTTCCGGCAGACTGAAGGTCGCCCCCCCCATGCTGCTGCGCGGGATGATGCTGACTTTGTGCACCGGGTCGGCGTATTCCAGCATCGACTGCACCAAAGCGTGGCCTGATTCGTGGTAGGCGGTGACGACTTTTTCCTTCTCGTCGATCACGCGGCTGCGTCGGGCCCGCCCCCAACGCACTTTGTCGCGGGCCTCTTCCAGATCGCTCATCTCTACAAAATCTTTGCTGTCCATAGTCGCCGCTAAAGCCGCCTCATTGATAATCGCTTCCAGGTCCGCCCCGCTGAACATCGG
>Ga0111186_1134_pt1 | contig 10785 bp, 6 predicted proteins | sample DeeMarSWOR324_28_FD_80243 | JGI IMG/M metagenome (GOLD analysis project Ga0111186, IMG submission 80243) | Phycisphaerae bacterium SM23_30 | reverse complement strand
GGCTTGCTCCCATCTGTTGGCTCCTTTCGATAATCACAAAAATCGTATTCTAACCAAAAGGAACCTCCCACTTAGCAAAATTCCCAACAACCCCAGTCTATACATGTGCAATGAGCAGGAGCCGTTGAGAATGCTGCAGGGTGACCTTCTCAAAGACTCGATGCTATAATTGTGTTTGCTTGGTGAAAGTAGGCGTACACAGGTGAGGAATCGATGAAAGTGGAGGAAAGCATGAGTAAAAGTGTCAGCCGACGTCGGTTTCTTAGAAATGCTATAGGGACCGCCGCTACCGCCATAGGAATCCCGTATATTGTGAATTCAACTGTGCTCGGCCAGGCTGGTACTGTCGAACCAAGCAATCGGATCACGATGGGTTTCATTGGTCTGGGAATCCAGGGAACCGGATTGATGCGGGCCTTCTTAGGCCACAAGGACGTACAGGTTGTCGCCGTCTGCGACGTTTACGAAAGCCAGCGTCAGAAGGCCAAGGCTATCGTAGACGAACACTACGGCGGCACCGCTTGTGCCACTTACAACGATTTCCGCAGGGTCTGTGCGAGAAAAGACATTGATGCGGTCTGTGTTGCCACACCGGATCACTGGCATGTCCCTGTCTCGCTGGAAGCCGCTCGGGCCGGCAAGGACATGTATACAGAAAAGGCCCTCGGCTTAAGCCTGACTTGGGACAAGGCTCTTCAAGAAACATGTCACAGATACGGCAGGGTCTTCCAATGGGGCACACAGCAGCGGTCCGACCGAAATTTCCGCTACGGTTGTGAATTGGTCCTGAACGGCCGAATTGGCAAATTGCACACCATCTTGGTGGGTGTTCCTCATGACTTCGCCTTTCCTAATCAGCCGACACAGCCGGTGCCCGAGGGGCTTGATTATGATATGTGGCTTGGTCCTGCGCCATGGGCGCCATATACCTACCAACGTTGCCGTCCATGGACGAAGGAAGAGAGCTACTCGATCTGGTATCACATATCTGACTATTGCCTGGGTGGTATAGGCGGCTATTGGGGCGTCCACCATGTGGACATAGCCCAATGGGGCCACGGCACCGACGGGACCGGCCCCATTGAAATCGAAGGGGCGGCTGTTTTTCCGGAGGATGGGCTGGCAGACTGCGCCACCGGTTGGAAGGTATATCATAGATATGGTGATGGCGTGACCATGATATACATGGACAACAAGCAACATAAGCAGGGTGTGACCTTCCAGGGTACTGAAGGCTGGATACATGTCAGCCGCAGCGGTATTTGGGCCGAGCCGGAGTCGTTACTGACATCGGTGATCCGCCATGATGAGATTCATCTTATCGAAAGTAAGAACCATCAGCGGAATTTCCTCGATGCGGTCAAAACAAGAGATAAAACGATTTGCCCCATAGACGTTGCTGTCCGTACAGATACGATTTGCCATCTTACGGATATCTGCACTCGACTGGGTCGAAAGCTGCGATGGGATCCTGAAAAAGAGGACTTTGTAAACGATTCTGAAGCCAGCCGAATGCTGACACGCCCGATGCGCAGCCCGTGGCATCTGTAGTAAAACAGGAATCGGCACTAACCGCCGAAAATACGGAAAGGAAAACGCCATGGTTTACAAAACAGTTATTTGGACGCTGTTGCATTTTTGCATTCTTTCTGTCTTTGGCTGCCAAAACATGGCGCGCAAGTCAACGGTTGAAGCGACGCAACAGGCAGGGGCTGCCATGGAGGAACAGTCGACCGAACAAACCCTCTACGTGGGATGGGCAAGTGCAGACATTACACCACAACAGCCTGTTGCTCTTGTGGGGCAGATGAGAAAGCGGATATCGCAGTCAGTGCTCGACCCTCTCACAGCAACGGTTTTGGCCCTTGAAACCCGTGGAGAGAACGGCAAACCAGAGCAAGCCATCATGGTATCCTGCGATGTGGTATATATCAGAAAGCCGATTCAGCAGAGACTGCGGGTACTGATAAAGCACAGACTACCTGACTTTGACACCGATAAGCTCTTCATGAACGCGACTCATACACATACAGCACCTGGCTTCATTGATGGGGCGTTCTATGGTTTGTATGATGTCAGCCAGGATGAAGGAGTCATGAAGGCCTCAGAGTATGCATCATTCTTTCTGGAGCGTATTTCAGAGGCTGTTGTGGAGGCCTGGCGGAGCCGGCAGCCCGGCGGGATGAGCTGGGCATTGGGACATGCTGTGGTTGGTCTGAATCGACGAGCCCACTACTTTGACGGCTCATCTGTCATGTATGGCTCGACGCAGAAAGATAATTTCTCTAATATCGAAGGTTACGAGGATCACGCTGTGGAGATGCTCTTCTTTTGGGGGCCAGGCCAGGTACTGACAGGTATTGTAATAAACTTAGCATGTCCTTCTCAGGAAACGGAAGGACTGAGCGTTATTTCCGCAGACTTCTGGCACGATACACGAAAGGAGATTCGTAATCGCCTTTCCGATGATGTCTTTGTCTTTCCACAATGTGCTGCGGCAGGTGATATTTCGCCTCATAGAATGTTCCGCGAGAAAGCGGAAGATGTGATGCGAGAACGCAGAGGCCTGTCATGGCGACAGGAAATCGCCCGGCGGATCGCCAATGCGGTTGAGGATGGACTTGTCTCTGCAAAAAGCGAAATTCAAACCAATACGATTCTGAAGCATGTAGTGGCACGAATTGACCTTCCTGTCCATGAGCCATCCGCTTTACCCTTTTACGAAACAGACTCTGTAAAACCGATTGAGTTCCACGTGATTAGGTTGGGCGATATTGCGTTAGCGACGAATCCATTCGAGTTGTATCTCGATTATGGGATCCGCATCAAGGCACGCAGCAAAGCTGTTCTGACTTTCCTCGTCCAGCTATCATGTCAAGAAAGCGGTTATCTACCAACAGAAAAAGCAATTCGTGGCGGCGGATACAGCGCCGACAAATTCATCGTTGGACCGCAAGGTGGCCAGGTACTTGTGGACGAGACCGTCAAGCGCATTAATGCCATGTGGGACTAACCGGGTCGCACTTTTAGGGCAGGCCGGCAGGTATCGTAATTAGACTGGCGGTGGAGTGGTGTAATCCCTATGATTGTTGGACTCGAAAGGGAGTATAGGATGAAGCGACGGGACTTTATGAAATACGTTCTAGCGGGGGGCATTACCACGCCGTCGCTGGCTCAGTGTGCTTTTCCAATGGTTCGAAATAATGAAGGTAACGAGGCCGCGCAAACGTCAGGGAAACGGCCTAATATAATTGTGATTATGGCGGATGACATGGGCTTTAGCGATTTGGGCTGTTATGGCGGAGAGATCGATACTCCGAATATCGACCGTCTGGCTGCGGAGGGTATGCGTTTCAGTCAGTTTTACAACTGTGCAGTGTGCGGCCCGTCGCGGTCTTCGCTGCTGAGTGGATTATACCACCATCAGGTGGGGGTGCGGAACTGGACGGGGAAATTGCCAAATAACTGTACGACGATTGCGGAACTGCTGCACGAAGATGGTTACACCACGATGATGGTGGGCAGGATGGATTTTATTACGGTGGGCAACTGGTACGAGCCGAAGGTGGCCGAGCGGTATCTGGATCATTTTTTCGGCTCTAACGGTCACACAGGTCCGGGAAATTATTTCAAGGCAATTCGTGGTGTGCAAATTCTATTGTATGGCAAGGAATATCAGATTCCAGAGGAGGGCTTCTATTCTACGGACGCTATGAACGATTATGCAGTAAAGTTTTTGGAGGAGGCAGTGTGTAAGGATAAACCGTTTTTCCTTTACGCGGCGCCCTCTGCCCCTCACTGGCCTCTCCATGCCAAGCCGGAAGACATAGCCAAGTACCGCGAAAAATATCGGAAACAGGGATGGGACAAGCTGCGAGAACATCGCCGGCAGCGGTTAGTTGAAATGGGGCTGGTGGATGAAAGGACAGCGCTGTCACCTCGTGATAAGCGGGTGCCAGTGTGGGAGGAGGCGAAGGATAAGGACTGGGAAGCGGAGCGTATGGCTGTTTATGCTGCCCAGATCGATTGTCTGGATCAAGGGGTTGGGCGCATTCTTACTAAGTTGAAACAAATGGGGGTCGAAGATAATACCCTTATTGTCTTCCTTTCGGACAATGGTGCTTCCGACCAAGGCGGACCAAAGGGCTGGTTCAATATTCCGAATTGGCGCCTGGACGGACAGCCAACGCGGTGGGGTAATAGCCCCTCGATTATGCCGGGGCCAGCCAACACATTTTGTTCCTATGGTCCCCCGTGGGCTAATGTAAGCAATACGCCGTTTAGGCAGTATAAGGGAACTAACTACGAAGGCGGTATCTCCACGCCGCTTATTGCCCGTTGGCCTTCTGTTATAAGGCGAGGGGGAACCATTACCCATCAGACAGGTCATATCATTGATATTATGGCGACGTGCCTGGATGTTGCCGGTATTAAGTATCCGGCTGAGTTCGCCGGTCGAAAAATTCTGCCGCTGGAGGGCAAGAGCCTGCTGCCGATCTTTCAGGGAAAACGTCGGCGGGGCCACAAGGCGTTATATTGGGAATTATCCGGTCACCTCGCCATGCGGATGGCCAAGTGGAAGCTGACAGCAATGAAGAACAAGGGCTGGGAATTGTACGATTTAGAAACCGACCGGTCGGAAATGAACAACCTGGCAGATAAATATCCCCCAAAAGTTGAACAAATGAAGAAAATGTATGAAACATGGGCCCGGCGCTGCGGGGTTTAATCTTTCGGGTGGAGCTGGAATATGAAATCAATGGTCTGTGACCCGTGAGTAAAGAAGAGCGCGGGTGGCCTGCGGCACGGAATTCACTGGTTGCAGGTATTGACCTATGCCTACCCCCACGAGAGTCTACAGCATAGGTCATTGAAAATGTTTACTTTTTTTGCAAATTTTTTAAGTCTCTGCTACTGTCAATCTCACGACTTTGTGTTTTTTGTGATTTTATGTGCTATTAGACGTTCGGGTTGTAGGATCGTTGTAGTTTTTAGGAGCAATATTTATTGTTTCTTCTGCTATCGTCTGTCCCATTCTCAGCGGGCCCCGGCGTCACCCGTAAGCCGAAGCGTTATGGGTGTCTTTGTAACGGCCAGAAGATTTACGGAGCATTTTCTTTATTGCTTCGAGTCTTTGGTCTTCTGAGGTCATCTTTCTAATCTTGTCGAATTCTCGGATCAAGTGTTTCCTGTCGAAGAATGGGTTGTCGATCGAGTCAAGGTTTGCCCCTCGCTGTATGCTGATGGCCTGATACTTTTCAACGCTCAACTGCATCCGGATGCTCTGGTAGAGTGCTTCTGCCAGTTCGAAGGTTCTTTGGCGCCATTGCGGCCTGGTTCTCTGGTCGATACCCTTGTCGAGAATCGCCTGTGCCTTATCCAGTGAAGGCACAGAGCCGATTGCCTCGGCATTGTCGAGTACCTCCACGGCCTGGCGTTCGAGTTCGGTTTCGTAGTGCAGCCTTGCCTTGATGTACGCATCATAATAGGCGCGGTAGAGGCCCTGCTGGAAACGCCAACTAAGCTTTTCCTGCGGTGTGGCGCCGGCTTCCATTTCCTGAAAGAGCCTGAGCGTCTTGTAAGGCCGATCGTTCAGCAGCAGGGGGCCGAGCGAGTTCTGTTCGAGGGCGAACAGTCCCTCTGCAAACTTGCCGGCGTATCTCGGGCTCACGAAGAATCTCGCGTATTCTTTGGCGATGTCGTTCGGGTCCATGTCGATATCCCAGCCGAGGCAGCTCCAGAGAACCTTGTTGAAGTCATCATTGCAGCCCTCACTGTATGTGATGAAGCCGATGGAGTACTGCTGTAGGTCACAGAATATCTTTGTGTAGGCTACTGGCCTGGGGTTGATGGGTTCGCGGCCGAGTGTTTTGCTCCATGCTGAATCCCGGTGCGGTATCTCGTATTGACTGCCGCCGCTGTGCGTGATGTCAGGGTATCGCCTGATCGGGTATTGTGCCGGAATTTCTTTTCTCAAGGCCGGAAGGGAATCCATCATTACTTCTATTCTGGTACGACGCCGTTTTGGTTTTGGCGGCGATTCTTTGCTCGGTTCCGGCAGGGGCACCCAGACGGAGGGTCCGAATACGATCCCATCGAGCCAGGCAGGCTGTTCCTTCTGCATTATATCAAGAAAAGCTGGCCAGAAACCCTTGTTTTCATGAAAGTCCTGCGGTGACATCCACATCTGAGCCTTTGGATGATACCTATTCAAATTCTTCTTCTGCTTTTCTATGAAAGCAAACAGTATAGCTGGAGGATGCTTCTTACCCGGATCCCCGCCCGGAACAAAAACAGCATCAATGCGAGGCAGCTTGCGGAAGACTTCGCCCCATTCCTCTATTGCGGCATCAACTGTTCCCTTGTCGGTATAATCCTTGTCTAATGCCGGGAACCATATCCACACGTCAAGGCCATAATCGTCGGCCAATTGCGACATCAGTACCATCATCTCCATCTTCGGCTTTGGAAAGTGTGGACCGTCGTCGGCGTCATCACTCCTCGGTGGAATCAGCTCAATTGCGTTCATTCCAAACACAACCATTTCTCGATAGTACTGCTCCCACATATCGATCGTCCAGGCGTCATACGAATTGGTCTTGGGCCTGTAGCCAAGTTGATGACCTCTCAAGCCGATTTTCGGAGCACTTGCGATTTTCATATCGATGTTCAGTGATAAGGTATCTCTGCCCATGTCAAGCAGCCTCAATAATCTGCCTGCCGCGAATAAGGCTCCTCTTTCATCGACGCCTGCCAAACAAACAGTCGCAGCACCTCGCTTGGTTGTATCGACCCAGACTGCATAACCGTCCGCTTTGGACGGCATCTCCAGCCCCGCAGGCAGCGGAAAATTCTTCGTTATTTCGTTGCCGAGGCCAATAACGATCGCTGGCTGGTTATTGCCAGACATCTCTGGACCTGTCTGAAGAGTAATTCTTGTTCTCTTCTCTATCTCATCAAGAAGCATATCCGCCGCATTTGTCATAACTTTCCTTCTGGGATTCAATACGACGATCCTGGTGTTTGACAGCTCGACCCGCGCCCCCAGAGCGCCTGTAGAGACTATGACCCACAATATTAATACCAACATGCAATTCTTACACAAAATTCGCATCCTACTTTCTTGTATTTCCTATCGGATTTACCATATTAAACGCTTGGCCACACCGCTGAGCCTCACCTTAAATAGAATAGCAAATCGGGCTTGAAAGAACAAAAACTTTAGCATCTTCTTCTCAACATCACCACGCCGAGGCCGAGAAGGAAAAGTGTTGACGGTTCGGGGATCGGAGCCAAAGTAATACCGCCGTTATTGACATAATCCTGCAATATGCGAATCAGTCACATTGAGCCGATCATAAATCCGGATTCAACCTCTTTTTCCCACTTGGCCAAGGCTTTAGTCAGTTTAAAGACCAACTCAGTTTTTTCAGTTGCCAGATTTTTCTCCTCTCCTAAATCATCGTCCAAGTTGTAAAGTTCAATATCATCACCTTTAACCACCAGTTTCCAGGGACCTCTTCGTACAGCCTTGGCGTTTCCTTTCCGCCAGAACATTGTGCGTTCGTTTATCCGTTGGCCTTTCATCAGCAATGGGCTGATGTCGACACCATCGATCTTCTGACGAGCTGGCAGAGGTGCTCCGGCAAGCCTTGCAATTGTCGGGAAAAAGTCCATTGTCATTACCTTTTCGTGGCAGACTTGGTTTGCTTTGATTTTTCCGGGCCAATAGACAATACACGGCACCCGATGTCCGCCTTCATAAACCTGCCCCTTCTCGCCGCGCAGCACGCCGTTGCTGGATATGTTTTCAAACCTGCGACCGTATCGTATGTAACCTCCGTTATCCGACATGAACACCACTAAAGTGTTCTCAGCCAGGCCGTTCTTCTCCAGGGCATCAACCACACATTGAACGCTTCTGTCCACGGATTTGATCATCGCCTCGACATGTGGTCGGACGTTTTTTTCGTCAGGTATTATTCCCCACTTGTCGTTGCCCCAGTTTTTTCCTTCCGTTCGATGAGGCGGGTCATCCGGTCCCTGCCACGGGAAGTGTATGGCCAGGTGGGCCAAGTACAAACAGAATGGCTGTCCCTTGTTTTTCTCGATAAAATCGACGCTGTGGTCCGTCAGCAGTGTTGCCGTATACCCTTTTTCCATCTCGATCCGGTCGTTATGCCACCAGTCCTTGTTTCCTGACCGATCAATGTGCGAGTGGTGATCCCCGTCGCCGCTGAGCATTCCCCTGTATTCATCGAAGCCCTGGTTCGCAGGCGTCAGCGGGGGCTTGTATCCCAGGTGCCACTTTCCGAACATGCCGGTTGCATAACCATGGTTTTTCAAAACCTCGACTATTGTTTCCGCTTCGAGCGGCATTCCATTTTCTGTTACGCCTGCAGAGCCGCCCAGCGCCGACTCGAATTTCCGTCCGAAACGGTTCTGGTAGCAGCCCGTCATAAAAGCTACTCTTGTTGGCGAGCACATCGGACCATTACTGTGGAAATCAGTAAATCTAATTCCTCCTTGTGCAAGCTGGTCGATATTTGGCGTCTCGGCCCAGCCGCCGTAACAGCCAATATCCCCGTAACCCAAGTCGTCAATCATGAAGACCACGAAATTCGGCCTTTTCGGCTGGCTGTCAGCGCCCTTGAGAAAACCGGGGCACGCCGCAGTGCCGACCAAAAAACCCGCAGTACGCAGAAAATCGCGCCTTGAAAAATTTATTTTGGATGTCCTATTAGTAAACATGACTTACTCCTAATGTTGATAAGCCGGATCTAAAGCCATTTCCTGAGCACCGACTGTACAGCCTTATAGTTTTGAACAGCAATTCAGTCATGATTATGCACCTTTTGGGGATTCTTACAATCATCTTTACTAACGTGTGAAAGCTCTGATACAGTGCTAAACTCAACTACAACTGTGCTAAAACCCAAATGCCAAATAGCTCAGAAAATCTCAAAAGACTGCAAGTCCATAAGCTTAGAAAGGTCGGGGGTTTACGAAATTTATGGAAAAAGTGAACATTCTCAATGTACGATGTTCTGCTTTTAAGACCAAAGCATTATATACAGCCGGGACGAATCGAGTCGTCAGTCACAAGCTCGCCCAATGAGCTGGGATCGAGCGTAATTCGTCCAAGGTCCGCTCCGTCCCAGGAAACAAGCTAATCGTTCCCAGCGGGATCAAAACAAAACAGAACCAGCCCCCGCATTAAGCCGCCCTGTGGGACGATTCGCCCTCCAACAAGGCTGATGTTGCCTTCGCAAATAGTCATACCAGTAGGGGTACAGAGAAAAGTAATCTATTGTAATTTCAGGTAACGGGCTTCGTCCTGACCTGTCCAACAGGGCACGAACATCATCTCATCTGTGCGCCGATGGGGATAAATAACGGCCTTGCCGTCAATATTTCGATTACGGATCTGGTTCAGGATATCGACTGCGTGTTCGAGGTCTGCGATGCGGGTAATATGAGAAGCTGGATCGATTTCCCTCTGTGCCATTAACTCCAGTGTGCGCAGCAGATCCCATGGCGAGCCCCCACTGGAGCCGGTGATCACGATTTCCCGATAGTGCACTAAGCTTGTATCAAAATCGAGAATATCCTCACCTCTTTTCAATCCTCCAAAGAGATTCAATACGCCGCCCCGCCCCAAACAGTGCTGGCCTTGTTGGATAGCCTCTGCCGAGTCTACTGCCACAATGACATCATCTGCGCCATTGGCGTCAGTCAGATTATAGATCATGGCCTTCACATCTTGTTCCGTCCCATTGACCCAATACATCTCAATGCCTTGTTCCTGCGCCCGTGACGCATAGAGTGTGCGGGCCTTTTCCAGGCGTGCGTCCAGCACATCTACAGCCACGATCACGCGAGGTCGGTAGCTCATGGCCAGGTCCACGTGCATACGCCCCATGGCACCAATCCCGAGAATCATCACCACTCCTTGTGGTTTAAGACCTCGGTACACTTGTCGCGGCCCCAGGCCATCATCCTGCTGCAAATGAAGGTGATGGTCCTGGGAGGATATCACACATGAAAAGGGTTCGGCTATCGCTGCATGGGCATAGGGCAAAGACAAATCGGGATAAGGTAGCAGACAGCATCCGGCCAGCACTTCTTCCTGGATGAGTATATACTCGGCCAGGTGTCCCGGTAGGGTGTATCCCACTGAGACCTTACTCACACCACGGGCATTGTCCCTAAAACGTTCGCGATGGTTAATGGGCGGAGTGTCCACTGCAGGCTGAATCACAAAGCGCTGGCCTACCTGGTATTGGTTCTGCAGGGCCGTCCCGATTTCGACCAGAGTCACCGTGCCTTCGTCACCCAGGATCAGGGGATATTTAGCAGGATCCCAACCGGCCAAGTGGCGGTGTTCACTGCCTTGTTCAATAAGTTTAATCAGTGATGTACAAATCCCCGCAGCATCGACCCGTGCCAGTAATTGCCGGGGTCCAGGTCGTGGCACAGGAACTTCTTGTAGGGCCACGTGATCGAAGCCGGTTCCACTGAGCACCAAGGCACGCATCGTTTCAGGGATAGTTGTGGTTGACATAGTTTTTCCTTTAGTTAATGAGGTGCAATCGCCTCAAGTTCGTCAAACAACGGATCATTAAACTCCAGGTCGCTAACTTTACTCAGCGTTGCACGCACTCCTTGATGCCTCAATTGTTCGGCCAGGTCCAGAGATTCCGGATCATCCTGATGACGGAATTTCAGGGCAGCCCAGATGGCCTGCAAAATGAACGAATGGGGTAATTGGTATTGCTGGGCCAG
>Ga0111186_1239_pt1 | contig 10792 bp, 9 predicted proteins | sample DeeMarSWOR324_28_FD_80243 | JGI IMG/M metagenome (GOLD analysis project Ga0111186, IMG submission 80243) | Phycisphaerae bacterium SM23_30 | reverse complement strand
GTCCAGGGGCGTGGAAATCTTTGAAGACGAAATCCCAGAATCGATAATTATTCAATTAAACAAATTCCTTTCTGATAAAACCTAAATATGGCGGGAAATATCAAGCATTCACCGGACGACCGTTTAAGTCGTTTTATTCGTAGTAAACGCCATGTGGCTGAAACGAAGCGTCTAGTGAAACTAAATGCATTTATGCCGCCATCCAATAAGATACTTTCGGTGTTCCATACTCAAAGGATTAATGAATTCCAAATTTGGCAGTTAGCTGATGAACATTTACCCACGGATAAACCTATTCGGATTAGAGCCGACATTTCCGTTCGTAATGTTAGTAAAGCCAATTTGTCTATTGATTGGAATTAACGGCCAAAATATCATGTGGATATTATCGGTTGGCCCGACGGGAAAGATGATCAAAAAGCGCGAGCGTTAGAATTAGCTAAACACTCTGAATTAATAATACGGTCAAATAAACACCTGTCTAAATAATTTCCGTCGATAGTTGATTTAATACAAATCCCAATGTGAATTTGGAGTATCTCTGGTAAGGTGGGGATTTGCTCCACGCGCTTATCTGTGTAAACATTAATCAATGCAACTTAATGTAAAAAGTGTCGTTTGCCGGTAAAGACCATGGCGATGTTGTTTTTGTCGGCTTCGGCGATGCTGAGGGCGTCCTGTTTGGAGCCGCCGGGCTGGACGATGCAGGTGATGCCGGCTTCGGCCGCCTGCGCAACGTTATCGGGGAAGGGAAAGAACGCATCGGAAGCCATGGCGGAACCTTTGGCTTTGGCGCCGGCCTGACGGATAGCCAGCATCCCGGCATCGACCCGGTTCATCTGCCCGGCGCCTACCCCCACCACCGCCCGGTTCTTGACCAGCACAATGGTGTTGCTTTTGACGTGTTTGACCGCAATCCAGGCCACCTGCAGGTCGGTGAGTTCTTCCCCGGTGGGTTGACGTTTGGTCACTACCTTTATCTGGCCCGGCTCCCAGCCGGCCAGGTCCCGCTGCTGCAGCAGGGCCCCGCCCACCAGACAGCGAAGGTCAAGCTCGGCCTGGTTGATCTCCTCCTTGTGGATGTCGCCGGTTTCCAAAAGACGCACATCTTCCTGACCCCAGCGTTTGCGGGTGCGAATCAATTCGACGGCCTTGGGATCGAATACCGGCGCGATGATCACCTCGGCAAAGAAACCGGCGGCCCCCAGGTCCTTTCCCCAGCGCTGGTAACATTCAACGATATTGTCGGCCAGATCCTGGGTGACGGGCCGATTGAGGGCAATGATACCGCCGAAGGCGCTGACCGGATCGGCGATATATGCCTTGCGATAGGCCTCAACTATGTCGGGATCAACCGCGCAGCCGCAGGGATTCATATGCTTGACGATAACCACCGCCGGATCGTCAAATTCCTTGACCAGTTCAAAGGCGGCGTTGGTGTCCATAAGGTTGTTAAAACTGATCTGTCGGCCGCCTTCCAGTATCCGGGCGTTAGCGACGGAAGGCTCTCTGCCGCTCTGGGCCAGGCGATAAAAGGCCGCTTTTTGGTGGGGATTTTCCCCGTATCGCAGTTCCTGGCCGCGCTGCAGGCTGAGGGTGAGTTTTTCGGGAAAAGACACACCTGCCTGAGCGTTCAGATAACTGCTGATCGCGGAATCGTAGGCGGCCGTCAGGGCAAAGGCCTTTCGGGCTAAAACCGTTCGCGTTGCCTCACTGACCATGCCATTGTTCTTCTTCATCTCCTCCATCACCGTTTGATACTGATCCGGACAAGTGACAATCGTGACAAATTTATGGTTCTTGGCCGCCGAACGCACCATCGAAGGTCCGCCGATGTCGATATTTTCTATGGCCTCTTCCAGGGTGCAGCCGGGTTTAGCGACGGTTTGCTCAAAGGGATAAAGATTAACGCAGACCAAATCAATAGGATTAATATTATTTTTCTTCATCGCCTCGACATGTTCAATATTGTCCCGCAATGCCAGCAGCCCCCCGTGTATCTTCGGATGCAGGGTCTTGACCCGGCCGTTCATCATCTCGCCAAAGCCGGTCACCTGTTCAATACCCGTCACTTTGACCCCCGCCTCAGTCAGGGCCCGGGCGGTGCCGCCGGTGCTGATAATCTCCACCCCCATATCCGCCAGAGCACGGGCGAACTCTAAAATCCCGGTCTTGTCGGATACGGAAATAATAGCGCGCCTGATTTTTATTTCTTTCATTTCTACTCCATTTCTGTAAAGGCTCGGTCTAGAATCACCAGGGTGACCTGGTTTAAATCACCTAAGAAGAAGATTATGCAAATATTTTTTAAAAATTGCAATTGATTTGAGCCGGGTAAATTTATTTATTTTAACGCTTAGCCTGCGGAAGCGGCCCAGAGCGCTTCGGGAAAATTTTCCGGCTGGCAGGTGTTTATGGGGAATCGGCGGCGGCGGGCCAGGTCATTTTTGCTTTATTTGGGTTTTAGAGCAAGGATGGTGCCGTTTTCGGAAGCGAGGAAAATTAAGGCATTTTCATTGTTTGAGGCATAGAGGTCCACATGCGGCACATAAAATGATAATGGGGTTCCGCCGGTAAGGTTGTCCTTTAAGGTTAGTACGTCATCCATAGTGAGACAATAGCTGATCGTTCCGTTTTCCGCCAGCAGGCAACGGCCCCGGTTCAGTTCCCAGCGCAGTTGGCCGTTTTCGCTATTAGATTGACGTTCGAGACACAAAAGGGACTTTTGATCGACATGCTGATAAACCGCCGATTTTGTCAGGACCGGCAACTCCCGCAGGCCCCCGCCGGCGGGATATTTCCAGTGCTGTTTTCCCGTAGCGGCGTCAAAGCAATACAGCATTGTATCGTCGCTGGGCAGAAAACACTGGTCCTGATCAACCACTACCCCCGGCAGGTCCCCAAACGCCTGGTGTCTCCATATGAGTTGGCGTTTATTGTTCAGGGAGACGTAGAGCATATGGTCCTCGGTGACAAAATATACCATATTGCCGTTGACGGTGACGACGCCCACCGGCTTAGCCGAACACAGATTTTGCCAAAGGGTAATGCCTTTTTCCAGACTCAGGCCATAAAAACGCCGGTTGTTACTGCCGAAGAAAAGCAAATTTCCCGTACGGGCGGCATTGGTGGAGATCGAATAATCAAGCTTCCTTTCTTCCAGGATTTCCCCGTTTGTTTCTCGTACCTGCAAGAAGGTGTCGGATATGATAAAAAGCAGGTTGTCCTGATAGTATTGCACCGCCGAGCAGATCGCCAGTGGCGCCGGAAGCTGCTGCGACCAAAGAATATTGCCGTTATTGCCGTCAAGTGCGAACAGTTGATTATGGTCCGTCAGGGTGTAGAGTCGGCCGTTATGATAGAAGATACGCTTAATGGTTCTATCCTCACCCAACGGCAGCCGAACGGCGGGCCAGGCATGGCGAAGTCCGGCTTCCTCCAGCATGATCAGGGATATATCGGTAATATCCTTACTCTGTAACGCCTCCGTGGGCCCGATGCCTCCCCTGCTTATCTTATCCGGTCGGGGGGGGCAGCCCGCCGGTAAACATAGAAGGGCGATACCCATAGCGATAAAAAGCAATCGGGTAAAAACATGGATTAAAGAGGTAGTTGTGGTGTTAGACATATTCCGAAACTCCAAATTATTCCCACCATAAAAACCGAAAAGGCATGGCTATCTCTGGGGGGGGGTTATCAAATCAGCCAGTTTTATGTTATGTTCTTCTTCAAAAGCCTTAAGCTTCTCAATCCGGGCGATGTCATCCTGAATACGGTTGGCCAGCTTGAAAATATAAGGTTTGCCCTCTAAGCGATTATGCAGGTCGTCAAGCATCGCCTGCCAGGAATGCTCATATAGTTCACTCTGCAGAATGACGAGCATTCGCTCTTCTTCGGTAAGTTTTTCGATTATATCCTTGGCGACATCCGTTTTGGGGCGGCCCTCCTGGCCGTTTTTGTCATGGGCTGTTCTGGTCATAATAATAAATAACCGGACACCATAGATTTACGGGCCGCATCCATGGTTCCGCTTACCAATTCACATCATAGCAATCTCTAAAACTATTTCAACAAAAAACTAAGGCCATCCGGCGTGTAGAATAAATCCGACTTCAGGGGACCCAATATACGGATAATCCTCGTTAGATTTTTGTTTAGGGATCAAGAAAGTATCTTCTCTCTTTGGGACTACCTGTCTTGATCACGCTTCGTAGTAAGACAAGGTTAGGGCCGCCCGGATCGAATACGGTGTTTACACAGCAATATGTTGTACCAGATTATTTTATGAATGCTTGTCTTGTCATTTTTATCACCCCTCTTTTTTTAATAATTTACGTAAATTACTACGAAAATTATATTGTTATATATAAGCAATATATTCTGTATTTTTAGTAAAATAGCAAAATAACAAATTAGCCAATGGATAAGCAATCCTGGAGACTATTTACCAGGAATAAACTGGGCGGCCTTTAAAATATACAGAGACCAAAGGTCTTTATCGACTAAGTTGAAAATTTTTTAGAGACATTGAAGTTATAAACACAATGTATTTTAAGTAATTACGGAGCTCTTATTCATGAATGAATAGTTATTCCATTTTGAATGGAAATCAACGGTGTATCATTGTGAGATGGGCAATTCGATGTGTTCTGGTAGATTATCCAGGCCGAAGTATTGGTGCACGAGGCGGTTACCATGGATCTTTACGATGCGAAAGCCGGAGGGATCTTCAGCCAGGGGCATACCCACCGGGGCGGTGGTTATCATTTCCATGGAGCCGGCGGCGGCGAGAAAATTGATATGTCGATGGCCGGCCATTACCGCTTGGACGCCGAATTGGTGAAACAAATCCAGATAAACCCGTCGTGTCGGCTCAGGGATGTTGAAGTATCCGTCGCCGGGTTCCTCGGGATCTTCTAAAAATAAGGAATGGTGCATAAACACCATAATCCGATCAGCGCTGTGGATGCGGGATTGCCGTAAGTCTTGATTCAGCCACTCCCATTGTTTTTGCACCTCCTGGGGGGCATTTTCGCCATTGAAAATGATGCAACTGTTCAAGGCGACAAAATGCCAGGAACCGACGTCAAAAGAATACCAGTCTTTGCTTATTCGTTGACGATACCAATTTAGCATCTTCACCGTCGGGGCGTCGCCGATATCATGATTACCGGGTATGTGAAACAGTTTGATCCCGGGGTCGATTTTGCCGGCGATATGCAGCACGGCCGTGGTTTGTTCCTCGTCTCCAGGTTCGTTGATCAGATCGCCGGTTATTATCAAAAACTCCGGCCCCAGACGATTAACCTGAGCGATGGCTTTTTCAAATAGCACGGCCTCCTGGTCAAAATCGGCGTTGGCGGTGAACATTCCGAACTGCGGATCGGTAATCTGGATAAAAAAGAAGGATTGATTTTCCATATTTTCGCCCTTCATGCTCCTGATGATAGCAAAACCTATCATATCATGCAAATAATACCCTTGCTAAATTGAGTAAATTTTTCTCTTGCTCCGGCCCTACCATATCTGTTAATATTGTATATCTCGTTTTGGAGAACGGTGGATCTTATGTCTTTAAAACTAGGAGCATATCACATACAAAGATAACTGCTGAGGGTATTGACAATGGCAGCACAATCGCGGAAAATTTCGAGCAGCTATCATTTTGGAGGAAGTTGCCGGGCTTTATTTATCGCCTTGGGTCTGTTATTTTTACTCGGCGTTGCGGCGAACGGACGGCTGAACGCCCAAATTACCGACCAGACCCAGCGTCAGCGACTCCTGGATGAGCCGTTTCGGCTGCGGATGGACGAACAAGTACCCACCGCCAAAAGGGCCCTTTTCGACTGGGGCGGCTGGTTTCGCAGCAGCTATTGGGCCATCGACGAGCACGTCGATCGAGACTTCGACGGTCATGACGATGGCTATCATGCCCTCCGTTTCCAACAGTGGCGCCTGTGGGGAAATATTAATCTTGATCAGGCGCATCAATTTTACGCCCGGGCCATGTTGAACTATTACGATTGGAACCACCGCACCAGCTACGATCACAACGACAGCGACTGGGAGGGCGTTAATCTGGAGCGGGGTTGGTATAACTTTCGCCTTTCTCAGGCCCAATACGCCCGCGGGGAAACACCCGGTGATTTTGATCTGGCGCTGAAAATCGGTCGACAATACGTGGAGCTGGGCGCGGCCGGGCAATTCCAAGGAAAGCCGTCGCTTTTGGGGCGCCCAGTTGCGGTATCAAGGCTTACGCGATCACGAACCCTTTTTCTATTTCTTTGCCCAAAAAGATCAGGATGCCGGCTCGGTGCGCGAAGATCAGACCTTCGGTTATGATTCCCAGTATCTCGGATTAGGCTCGCGGGGTCAATTTCTTCATCGAGACCTGCAATATACCCTGGAAGTAGTCGGAGAACATGGCGAGAGCCATGCCGAAAGTATCGGCGCCGACCATCCGCAGAGGATCCGCGCCTGGGCTTTCGATACCGAGCTGCGCTATGTGGTTCCGGATGAGCATTTTTCGCAACTGGCTTTAGAATACCTGTTGACCTCGGGCGATTCCAACCGCTGGTTCAGCCCCACCAACACCATCGGCGGCAATCAGCCCCATTCGATCGACACCAGTTTCTCTGGCTGGGGCTTCCGCAATACCGGGCTGGTTCTGGCGCCGCGGATGAGCAACCTGCAAGCGGTGCGGCTGGGAGCCGCCACGTTCCCCTTGAACTATATGGAAACCTTTAAAAATCTGGAAGTGGCCGCCAATTTCTATATTTATCATAAGCAGCAATCGTCCGGGGCCGCCTCCGACAACCTGTCCCTGAAAGACAACAATTTTCTGGGCAGCGAATTCGACTTTAATGTTAATTGGCGGCTTACCAGTGACCTGGCCTGGATGTTGAGCTACGGGATTTTTCTGCCGGGCGATGCCTTCTTAAACCGGGATGATCGTCACCTATTTTTCACCGGACTTTTACTTGGATTTTAAAACACCGCCAAACATATTATCGAGGTGCCTGATGAATATTTTGAGCAAATTATTTTTAGTGCTGCTGGCGGGCATGGTGGGATTTTCCTGCCAGCCTTCCGTTGATCTGACCCGAACAACCCTGCCGGCCGATCAGCAGCCGGAACCGGTGATCGATAGCGCAATGCTGGCGTATGAACTGAACCAAAAAACCTGGTGCAGCAATGACGAAGCATTTTCGCTGATGCTGCTGATGGCGGTGGGCGAAGATCGCTGTTTGAATTTCAATGAGCGGCTGATCGAACTGAGCGTAAAAGGATTGGCCGATGCTTCCTGGAGGCTTCAGGCCGACGAGCCCATCACCAAGGGCACCCTGGCTTATATGGTCTGCCAGGCGGCAAAACTGAAAACCGGCGTGATGATGAAGCTGATCCCCGGCCGCCGCTATGCCTATCGCGAGGCGGTTTATCACGGGCTTATAACGCCCGGCTCGGCCTCTGAGCCGCTGACGGCGCCGGAGGTAGTAGGAATCATGGGCCGATTGGCTCGACTAAACGAGGAGTAATATTAATCCTGGTTGAAAAATGCCCGGGATTGCTGGTTGGAGAAGGTAAGGAGCGAATCATGTTCTTTATTAATAAACATCAAAGGATCGGCCTGATACACAAAATTATCGTAATGCCGGCGGCGGTGTTAGTATTGACTCTGGGGACAGAAAATGCCTTCGGACAAACAACCGTCACCCAACAGACAACCGCTGCTGAGCAAACGACTGAGCAAACGAAGGCTGCCGAACCGGCAGCGACCATCCAGATTGATCAACCGTTGGATGCCATCGTTTCCAATGTTACGGGCCGGAATGTGCAGGTCAGTCTGGACCAAGGTAAAACCTGGCAGCCGGCCCGTAAAGGCCAGGCCCTCACCCGCGGGGCCGCCGTCCGAACGGGTTTCGCCAGCAGTTGTGAGATAAATTTCGGCGATCATTCGATACTGCAGATCCTGGCTTTATCGTCGGTGAGCATCGCCGACTACGCCGGCATTATGAATGTAGAAGAAAAAGTGCAGGCGAATCTGCAATATGGGGCCGTCCGCTGCGGCGTCGAGAAAGGCCGCATCAAAACCGACACCAAGATAAGCACCCCCGTTTCCACCTTGAGTGTCCGCGGCACCTTTATTTATGTCGAGTACGACCCCGGCACCCGCCGCTGCCTGCTGAAGGTGGACGAAGATGGACCGGCCGTCGCCAGCACCTTTACCCGCGATTGTTTCGGCTTGGCCCTGGACGGATATTACCTGTTGAATGAAGGAATGAAAACCGACTGCTGCCTGAGTCGATTCCTGAAGCTGGCCATCTTTGAACGGACGGTTTGGGTCACGGGCAATTATGCCCTTGGAGACATCACCGACGAAGAGGCCCATGCCATGGTTTATAAGGATCATTTTGGCGCAGGTGACGCCTCTCAAGGCGCCCTGCAATTTAACGACGACCGATCCCGTCACAACCAGATTGCTTCGGAAATAGTGATCACCGGCGGCGGTATCCCTATCGGCCAGAGCCGAAATAATACAGGTGTTTCGTTTGATACGTCACAAAAGTCAACTGTTCGCAACATAAAATAGTGTCTATACGTGAAATGTTGTTCGGTTGAATATGGTCTTAGTTCCGCCGGGATTGCGGATCAAACTCCGAAGGGGTGTAAAAACTCTTGCGGCCGGGCGTCCCTCGGTCTGCTGATCGGCTTGATGGTCGCCGTGTTGATTGCCGGGGTGGGACATCTGACCTGGCCGAATTATCTTGAGCTAAAACTGCTCAATACCCGCCAAAGGCACTTTTCGCGGGCGACTTTCTGCCCTGATATCGTTCATATAGATATCGACGACGCCAGTATAGAAAAGATGGGCGAGTGGCCCTGGCCCCGGCGCTACCTGGCAAACCTTATCGCCCAATGTCACCAAGCCGGCGCCAAGGAAGTGGTTTTAGACATCATCATGCCGGATGAAACCAAGCCGGAATTGGTTCAGGACGGCGTTACCGATATTAAGGCTTTTGAGCCTGAACCGATGATAGTCGGCCGATCCCCGCTAATAAAAATCTACAACGATGCCGAACTGGCCGAAGCCGTCAGGAAAACCGGTATCGTAACGGTCCCTTATCACGCGGAAATATATGACGAAACTCACCGGGCCGAAGAAACGCCGGAGGATCCAAACCTTGATAAACGAGTAACTAAAATCCTTCATGCCGAACCTACACCTTCCTTTGAAGAAGTTTTTTATCGCATCTGGCCGGAAAAAAGCATCCTGGACCGAGACTGGCAGTACCAGAAACTTTATCGCAGTTATCTCTACTGTCTATCGTACAAATACCTGAGTCGTTTTTTTAACCAACTCCCCCCCGATAAAGCTCATATTCCCTTAGCGCAAATGGGCCGACTGGTGCCGCCCATCCCGCAGATCGCCCAGGCCGTTAAAAACAGCGGCTTCGCCACTGCCTACACTGACAAAAAAGACGGCGTGGTTCGGCGTCTGCCGCTCCTGACGCTGCACCAGGGTCAGTTGCACAAACAGTTGTCGTTTACGGTCGCCTGCCGGGCGTTGGGCATTGCCGATGAAGAACTCAACCTGTCGCGACCGCGCAAAATCGCGGTGGATCGGCTCAATCTGGAAATACCGCTCGACGAGGAAGGCAAAATGCTGATCGCCTGGCCCGGCCCCTGGAACGAAAATCCCCATCGTATCAACGTCGTTTCTATCGGGCAGATCTGGCAGAATGAACAGGCGATCCAGAAAAATCAGCGTCATCTAGAAATGATCGACACCTTACGCTATCAACTAGGCACCCTCCCGGAAGATATCTCCACCTTGGATGAACAAACACAACAATTAGTCGAAAATATACGTTATCAATTAACCCTGCTGGGCGACCCAAATGAACTGATTAAGGCCAATAAAAACTTACGGCAAAAAAACCACACGGCCAGAGAACTGCTGCGTCAAACCGTCGCTGGTAAGATCGTGCTGGTCGGTTCGACCACGACGGGGGCCTTCGATTTTGTAGTAACTCCCATGAGTACGCGCACACCCGGAGTGGCGGTGCACGGCAATATCCTGGGCACCATCCTGCAGCGGCAATTCCTTCGCCGGCCGCCGCCTTACGCAGATCCTATAATTATAGTGATGCTGGGCGGTCTGATGACCCTGATTACGGTATATTTCAGCCCCCTCAAAAGCGCCCTGGGGGGCTTACTGCTGATGGTCGTGCTCGTATCTGGTAACTTTGTGGTGGCATTTCAATACGGCCGTTATTGGCTCGGTATCGTCAATCCGCTATACGCGATTTTGTTCAGTTTCACCGCCGTTACCTTCTATCGCCAGATCACCGAGGGCCGGGCCCGCCGCCGCATTACCGCCCGTTTCAAACAATACGCCTCCCCGGCGGTGGTGGACCGCATCGTCGAATCCCCTGGGGCGGTCAGCCTTGCCGGCGAGACCCGCCTGATCAGTTGTTACTTCTCCGACCTTGCCGGCTTCACCACCATCAGCGAACGACTGGGACCGCAAAAAACCGTTCAGGTGCTGAACATCTATCTGGACCGCATGACCGAAGCTTTGGACCGCTACGACGCCACCATCAACAAGTTTCAAGGCGACGGCATCTTCGCCTTCTTCGGCGCCCCCGTCTCCCAGCCTGATCACGCCCGCCGGGCCTGTCTGGCGGCCCTGGATGCCCAGCGAGAACTGGACCATCTCGTCCGGCAGCAGCAACAAACAAATCAGGATTTTCCCGTTTTGACCATGCGGATCGGCATCAGCACCGGCGAG
>Ga0111186_1133_pt1 | contig 10821 bp, 9 predicted proteins | sample DeeMarSWOR324_28_FD_80243 | JGI IMG/M metagenome (GOLD analysis project Ga0111186, IMG submission 80243) | Phycisphaerae bacterium SM23_30 | reverse complement strand
CTTAGCTCGTCCGCCGCCAGCGCCGTCACCACCTCTTCCGCCGTCGGCGACAGCACGTTATCCCGCCCGTGCCGGTCCGTGAACCGGCCCAGCGTCTGGCCGTAGTCCGCATCCCGGCCCGTCCGGATCCACAGCTCCCGCGGATGCACCGACGGCATCAATATCTCCTGCGCCCCGGAGCGGTTCATCTCCTCCCGCACAATCCGGATCACCTTCAGCAGCACCCGCCAGCCGGTCAGCAAATACGTGTAGGTCCCGCTGGCCACCTTCCGCATCAGACCGGCCCGGATCATCAACTGGTGACTGGGCACCTCCGCGTCCTGCGGTGTCTCCTTCACCGTCGGTATCAACAGCCTGCTCCATCTCATAAAACCATTCCTCAAAATTACTTAAATTAACTCTATCGACCAAAGCAGCCGCACTCAAAGTGCAAATTATACCCTTTTTCCCTCACCCCTCCCAACATTGTTTTACCAACAACGCCAATAATTTAGCGCCCGACTTCGATTTTACTGGAATAGGGCCTATTTTGACTTTCAATTTCGTCGAGGGGATCTGTCTATGGTAAACTTACGTTTGATGAAGGTCTGATGGATCGCAAAAACAAGAAGGTAATGTCCGCCGCACGACCGATAGCCAATTTTTCCTGGCTTCAATAGTCTCGGAGGCAGCTTCTGCTGTTTCTACGGCACAGTGTTCGGCATACCAGACTGCGGCTACGAAATTTAAACTGGTGGGAGGCACACCCTCGATTAGCTGTTCTCCCTGTGATGCACTGCGAAGAGCACCAGACGCCCCCTCCAGTAACCCGTTGGCAAAGTCCTCGTCATCAGCAAACGGGTGCTCCCAATTCCATAGCATGAGGCGAACAAGAAGCTCGGCCTCAAACAGGCTGGTCATCTCCAGGCATTTTTCGGCGATACTTTTCATTTAGGTCTCGATACTCCAGGGGATCGGCCTGCGCGATTGTGCTCGGGATTTCTGGAACGGATCAGCTCTGTCTCGTAGGCCGCTAATTCCCTAGCCGAAATAGTAACCGGTAGTTCATGGTAAACAACGAACGCTGGCTGCCTTCGCTCCTCACACATCTGCCGTATCAACTCGCGAAAGGTCCATGTCGAGATATGGTCGCTAATCCTGGCTCGCAAGCGGTCTGCTTTCCCCGCATACAATGTTTTATCAGCATCGAAGAAGATATACACGCCGGGATTATCAGGCAATTCGGCAAGTCGTTCCTCCAAGTCCGAAAGGCTCAAAATATTACTGGATACCGCGCGAATGACTTGTCCGACCGGTTCAGGCCTGAGTTGTCTCGATTTGCGTAAACTTAGGGCTGTGTATTGAGCTTCAAACGGAGACGTTCCAGGGCTCAGGAATTGTATCATCGCATCGAACTGCGCCCGCGTATCGGGATCGCAAATAACATCGTCCACATTCTTCCCAAACTGCCTCTCGACCAAACGAATGGCATTTAAAACGGCCCCCAGATAGCGGCCTCGTTGGGGATCGCGTTTCTTGCGATGGGTGGTTGGACAATCTTTAAGCTTGCTCTGCTTCCGCAGGTTGATCAAAGCGGTATTGATCTCGGCATCGCTACCTGGGACATCAAGACGGCGGGCTACCGTAAGGAACTTTTCATTGAGTGCTGTATCACAAATTACGTATTCGGGTGATCTTCCTTCCCGGACTTCTTTAAAGGCTTCTTTTATCCGCTGATCTCTCATGGTTGCATGGCCAATTTCTCATAGTTCCCGATAGGTTTCCATTTGGATATCCAGCAGGATTGATGCTTCGTAAGAGGCACTACAGGGGCCGTCACGGAACGGAAGGCGAGTTGCAGCCGGTCGAGGGGGGTTCTCCAGAAGTCGAATTTACGATGGCCAAACTGAATCTCGAAACGTTCGCGCAGGTTTTCCGTTTCTCCGACGTAAAGACGTTCATCACCTGAGAGCCAATAGAGTCCTGGTTCAGCAGGCACTTTCGACAGTATGATGCCAAAGGGAGCCTCATGGTTACGAGCCATAGGAATAATCGAATTGAGTTTTGCGGAAGTTTTTGAAATATACTTTGCTGCCTTCCGAATGCGAAGCGCAAACCAGCGTATTTTAAGCGAACTCGGTTCATCTGGGACCATCGTAAGAACATACCTGTCAAACTCGCTTGCCATGCAGGGATCACACAAGACACGGTCCAAAGTTGCTTCAAATTCATGTTCGAACTGTTGTATAGCAATCTCGCAGGCGAATTTGTAGCGATCGAAAGCTTTTTGTTCAAGCGGAAACGCCGTGCGCAACGATCTGGGCAATCCCTTAAAATAGCCGGCCTTTCGTAGATTCATCAGTCGTTGATTCCAATCGAAAGCCTTTCCCGGCAATCCCAGACGAATACACATGTCAGTGAATTGTTCGTTCAAATCGGGGTCTGCGATCACGCGGTCAACAGGGAATCCATTTAGGGTGGCAAAGAAGGCTTCGGCAATCCCGCGATTTACTTCTGACGCGCTGGACCGTTTCTTAACGGGGACGATCAGAGCAGGTTGGGAAACCATCTTTTTCCGCTTCCTTGCTGCGGTGGAAGGAGCGGATACTTTTGGCTCATCAGCGCCGGAGAGAGGGTCGCCGAGCCGTGTTGCGTTAAGGCGAACCTGAATTTGTTTTGCGTAGTTCTGGGATAATTCAAATCCGATATATCTTCGGCCCAATTTCTTGGCCACCGCCAGGGTGGTGCCGCTGCCGCCGAAGGGATCAAGAATGGTGTCGCCGTGATTGGAGCACGCTTTGATGATTCGGCCCAGTAATTGCTCCGGCATCTGACAGCCATGCCAACCCGCCCGCTCCTTGAATGTGCCGCATACCCGCGGGAAATACCATACATCCTCTTCGGGCGTGAAGCTTCCTTTCGTATCTTGGGGTCGTAGAATCCAGGTGTCATCGGGCAACCTTCCCTTTGAGGCGGCACGCGAATCGTTATAGACGAGTTGTCGTGCGGAGGGTACTCGGATAGTATCCGTGTTAAAGGTGAAGTTCCTCGCATCTTTGACGAAGTGGAACAGGTGCGTATGACTGCGGCTGAATTTCTTCGAGCAATTTACGCCAAACGTGTAATACCAAACAATCCAACTTCTACAAAAGAGACCCAACTCCCGTTGGAAGACTAGCTTTAGTTCAGCAGCGAAGTCGTCGCCGATGGCAAGCCAGAAAGTGCCCGTCGGTTTGATTGTCCGTATCAACGCCTCACCCCACTTTTTTGTCCAAGCAAGGTATTCGTCAGCCGCGCGGCGGTCTTCGTACACATCATATTTGTAGCCGATATTGAAAGGAGGATCTGCAAAGGCTAGATCAATGCTGGCTTCTGGAATCCGGGACATTCCCGCAACACAGTCCATGTTATAAAGAAGGTCTAGTTTCAAAATATGCCCTAAAACAAATCGTAAGCTCTTGCTGTTGCTGATGTTACGCAAGCTAGGCAAATAATAATTGCATAGGAAATACAAAAGTCATTCAACTTGATTATATAGTTTATCCAAAATCCAGTAGCTATCAAGATTTTTACATTATGGTGGTTTCGCTGGATAAAATTTATGACCCGATAGATTTTTCCCATGTTGTTAGTTGTTTACCGCGCGATGCTGACATTCGCGTCGGTGGATGATACTGCCGCCCAACGCGGCATGTGTGTATTTTATCAATTAGTTCCCAGCTTACTACCGTTAATTTCTCTATTTTATCAATCATCATTCTTCCTTCGTCATTAATTCATCATTCTGGTATCGGAATTCGTCATTTAAAAACCTCTTCTGGAGAGAGGATTTAGGAGTGGGTTTATCGATTCTCAGGCATAAAATAATGTCACTTTTTACATCACGCCCCGTCCTTTTTGATGAGGAGACATTGGTTGGCCAGGAGAGCTTCCTCAAATACTGAAATTGCTGATCGCAGTGATAGACTGACACCTGAAACGCTGGTGCAAGGTCATGCCGCAGCGGTGTTGGCCCTCTGTCTGGCCCATACGCCCGGCGTTCACGATGCGGAAGATATGATGCAAGACGTGTTCTTAAAAGCATTTACCAAAATCAACACCCTGCGGGACCCGGCAAAGGCCCGCCCTTGGCTGCTGCAGATCGCCCGCCGCACCTGCACCGACCTTCACCGCCGTCGCCGACCTTCTCAGCCCCTCAACCCCGATCATGTCCCAGCCCGGCCTGAATCCGACCTAAAATCCCTGGAAAGACTGCACGCCGCCCTGGCCCGGCTGCCCGAAGACTACCGCGAAACCATCTCCCTTTACTATCTCGATGGCCGAAGGTGCGCCGCCGTTGCCCAAAGCCTCAATATCTCCGCCCCGGCCGTCCGCCAGCGACTCGTCCGGGCCCGCCTGATGCTGCATGACCTTCTCGTGGAGGATAAATCATGAATCGTAAGAAAGATTGTCAAGACCGTCGCGAAGCGATAGCGGCTCTGGTGCTGGGTGAGTTGGAGGGGCCGGCGGCGGATGAACTCAGGCGGCACCTCGAAACCTGCCCCGCCTGCCGACAGTTTCATCAAACCCTCACCGATGAAGAACTAACTATTAGCTCGGCTTTTCAAATCCTCGCCGACAGCGCCGCCCTGAGAGAAAAACAGCTTATCAGTCAACTCAACCAATTAACCAAACACCCAAAATCCCTAACCCACAGCCCGACCCTGCCGCGCCGGCTCTGGAAAGGAATAAAAATCATGCCGAAAATATCAAAAATCGCCGCCGTCTTTATCTTTGCCGCCGCCCTCACCGGCTTTTTTGCTGTATTTACTAGCACCGGCGGCAACCTGGTCTTTGCTGATGTCCTCCATCATATCCAGCGGAGCAGTTATACTTTTAATATGACTTTTACTCGGGTGAAGACGGGAGAGCCTGTCACTGCCGAGGTTAAATTTCACCGTTCCGGGAAATTACGCGTTGATGGTTCCGGTGGGCGCCTTGGTGAAATAAGTACAATAGCCGATATCCGGCGAATAAAAACCTTGGTTATCTTTCACCAACAAAAAACCGCCCAATATCTAGATACTCCTGAGAATGAAAACCAGGCCGGCCCCCTGGATTTTTTAGCCCGACCCGCTGAAGCCCTGTGGAATCTGCGGGATGGCTCCGAACAGCGTCTGGAATCCCGCCAAATCGAGGGTCAAAAAGCCGAGGGTTTTAAGGTGGTGTTGCAGGAGGAGCTTTTTAGACAGGAGATCACCATTTGGGCCCACTCCCAAACCGGGATTCCGCTTTTGGTGGAGTTCGTAGTGACCTCATTGGCGGATCCTGAAATAAGACAGAAAATCATTTTCAGTGATTTTAATTTCGATGTCGAATTTGATGAATCCTTGTTCGGCCTGCCCCCAGGTTATATCCTGGGTGGTATTAACAGTCTGGAGGAGATTATGGCTGATAAAGCCGATCTGGAACCCTCCCCCGCCGGCCTCCAGCTCGAAAAAGCCCTCACCCTCTGGGCCCAGAACCAAAAAGACCAGGCCGCCGAACTCTTTCTCACCGTTGACTTCTCTCAACCGGTACGCTTTTCGCGTAATGCGCTAACTTTCACCCTTACGGAAAAAGAAGTTATTTCCCTGAAAGCCGAGGATCGCGCTAAGCTCATGGACGAAATTATGGTCGTGATCGAGCATTGCCGGGCCCTCTCCAGGTACGTAGTCGCTTTGGGTCAAACCGCTCGGGCGGAAAATGAATCCGAAAAAGCCGAACGATATTTCCGGGCCATTTACCATTTTGGCAGCGCTATCACCGGCCCCGACGACGCTATTGCGAACGTCCGCATGTTAGGCTATGCTATTACTATATATGGACTTAGAGAGCTGGTTGATTTTTACGCCGAAACTAATGATCAGCAACAACTACAATGGGCCCAGCAGCAGCTCCAAAGCACCGATGCCGCCCGGATTGAATATAGGGATTCCATTGTCAAAAATTAAACACGCGGCTATCTTGAATGATCTTTGCCCCTACCCAACCGGCCGCGGTCGCAGCGATTTGAGCGCCTCGCCGAGGTATTTTATCGTCTGCCGATGCACCGAGCGCTTCTTATCCGCCGGCAGCGCCATTGGCCGACACAAATTCTGCGCCTCCAGCCCCACGTGCATCGTCAACGCGGCGTTGGTCACCCCCTGGAACATCGGCCCTAAAAGCCGCAGTACGCTAAAACCCAGGTTCTTAAACACCATCGACGTCGAGCCCTGTGCCAGCAGCGCCACCGCCGCCGCCACAAAACTCCGCTTGATTAAAACCAGCGTCCCCCAAAATCCCGTTCGGACCTGATAAATATCGGCGATCTTCCGCACCAGCGTAATATTTCGCCACAACGCAATCAGCCCATCCAGAAACCCCCGCGGCGAACCCGCCGTCCCCGCCCCCACGTACAGCGCCTCCTGCCTGATAGCCTTATCCACTTTTTTGTCCAGCCTCTCCAGCAGCAGTTCTTCCACGTGTCTTTTCCATTCATGGGCGTCTTGGGCCAGGTCGAACTTCTTGCGGATCTCATCTATATCGCTGAGCGTCTCCCCGTCCCCGCCGGATTCCATCTTCTTCAAAAGTCGCTCCAGTTCTAACCGTACCTCTTTATTCAAGCGCCCGTCCCGCGGATGCGCCTCCAGTTCCGCCGCCGCCTCCCGCAGCCGGTTAAACCTCCCCAGCCGCCAATAACCATAAACCTCCCGCATTACCAATATCCCCGCCAGCAGAAACAACAGCGCCAGCAATCCCACGCTCGACCAGCCGTACAAATAATGCACCGTAAATGCCTTGCCCACAAAGCCCTGTATCTCTATGCACCCCCACACCGCCGCCAGAACCAGCACTATTAAAAGAAATGATCGCCCCATCATCCCCCGCCTTTTAACCGCCGCCTCCGCCTTTTCTATTTCCTCCTCTTTTTCAACTTCCGTTCCCATATCATCCGCCACCGCCCCCATCTCCTCCGTTAAATCCTCCGGCACCGCCGGCCGGACCGCCCCCTTACCCTCAGTCACCCTGCCCAAATCTTCCGGTATCTCATTTCGCATCGTAATATCCTTTATTTTAAATTCGTGCCTTCTTTATCCTTCACGCTATTTGTGGTCGCCCAGCATGTACCACAAAACCTCGTCCAGGTTTATATTATCGAACATCGCCCCGTCCCGTCCCGGCAGCGCCCGCGGCAGAAAATCGCCGAACCGATACGCCTGCTCCTGAGGATCCCACTGTTCGGGCCATTCCGGCGGCACCTCCCCCGGATAGTACAGCCTCTCTTCGTCCGGTCCCTTCTCCGCGTGCCGCCCCATTAACACGCTCAGTTCCCTGCCGTTATATTCCTTGATCTTATCCTGCGTGCTCCGGTGGGCCGCCGCAAAGAAAAATCCCACCCCCGCCGCCGTATCATATCTCAAATATTCGTGCCTGCTGCACACCAACTCTTCCAGCAGCGCTCTTAGGTTGTTGCGATTCGCCCGCGTCGCCTGATCCGCCTTGGTCGCCACAAACGACACTCGATTAATACTCACCCGAAAGAACAGCAATCCCGCCAGAAGATCAATCAGCCGACCGTACCGCTTCTTGTAGCGGTAAACCTCCAGTATCGAATCAAAACATCTCCGGGCGTCGTTGAACGCCTCCACCCCGCTCTTCAAAATATTCAAAACATCCACCAACACTACCTGGTGTGAGCAGCGCATCATCACCCGCGCGAAATTCGTGAGATACTCTCTTTTATACGCCTCGTACTTCGCGGCGTACTCCGCCGCCGCTCCGCCCGCCCTTTCCCGAATCTTCCGGGGCAGCGGACAAAAATTCAGCCGCTCATCTTGGGCCGATTGCTCCGTCAGCATCCCCGACGGCTGCAGATAGTGCAGACCGGCCCTCTTGCCTTCCAGAAGATAATGCCGGTATTGTTCCGCCGCCTGTTTCTTGATCCCCGCCTCCGCCGGCGGACTTTCTGCCAGTTGCTCGCACGCCTGCCGATACGGGCGACTCATTTCCTCCCGAATCCCCACCCGCGCCTCGATCGCCCTTTCATCCGACCATTCTTCGTACGTTTTATTTACCATCGGCAGATCAATTAGCTGCTCCCCCGGATAATCCACCAGCTCCAGCCGATATTCTTTCGTGCGCCGGCGACGGCTGCGCATATGCACCAGCAAATGAAATTCGCTCAACTCCTTCGTCCGCTGCGGCCACCGCGGCGGGTGTTGCTTAAAACCCTCTATATAATCTTCATAGCTGAACCTCTGGGCCGTACCTTCCCCGGGCAGCGGCAGCTCCTTCGCCCTCAGCGTGACCCCGTGCCTCCTGAATACCGCAGAGTCCTTCATCCCGTTGCCCAGAAGAAAATTTATCAGCGACGTCAAAAACACCGTCTTGCCCGCCTGCCGCAGACCCGTCACCGCCAACCGTAATTTCTTCATGTTCTCGCCTCTGTATCTCTCTTGCCTCTTCAAATGGAAAATCCAAAATCCGTAATTAAAATTTCTACGGTCATCCCCGCGAGAGCAGGGACTCGGCCATTATATATCCTGACCCGCTATTTACATACATTTCCTTCTTATGCGTAGTCGCATCCCCGCCCGCTTTATTACGCCTGCCGATCCCTTTATACCCCGTCTCCGCTGTTGGTTTTGTTGACGGCCTTTTTGGGCGGGGCGAGGGATTTTGCAACGGCCGTCTCCACGTGGAGGCGGTTATATTTGTTATCGGCATCGCCTTTCTCGTTGATGAAATGGAGAAAAGGCAGATTGCCGTTAGAAAAAAATTAAAATTTGGAGTGCTTAACAGGCATGGTTCTGTCTTTTATTTTTTTCCTCTTTTTCCCGTTCAAACACGCCGCAGTTTTTGCCCAAGCGGGTGGGTCCGGTCCGGTTGTTCAAATAGGCGAAGGGGCCGTGTAGGCGATAAGCCTCGACGTTTCAGGATAAAAAGAACCGGAGAGGGCGGGATTCGAACCCGCGGTAGGGGCTTATACCCCTACGACGGTTTAGCAAACCGTTGCCTTAAGCCGCTCGGCCACCTCTCCAAGTGTTCATTGACACTATTTTACGTTTCCATTGACGCACCGGCAAGGGGCGGATGCGAAAATGGCTTTAGCCGATCGCCATAACAGGATTTATAGCACGTTTTGCCCTTTTGGTCAACCGCCCGGCGAGATGGCTGAGAATCGCCATAAGTATTTTATAGTCAATCACTTATAAAAAAAGCTTCCGTCCGCATGGTATTTTGTTATTGATTTAGCCGCCTTTTAACGGGGGAACGTCCACGTTCGCGGGGGTCTGTCCCGCAACGGCCAGCAGTAGTCATGGGTATCCGCCCAATAAGGCATGGCCTCTACGTGCTGATCTAAAAAGACCGCGTTGCCGAAACCTTGACATAATCCCCATTTGGGATATAAGCTTCCTGCTTGTCGAGCGTAAGCGCCTTCCTCTCCAAAATTGATTAATTCTATGTCATCAGATGGAGCCATGTGATAGGTGGCAAACGCGCCGCGATAGTTCGCCGGGAAATACAAATTGCCTTTCCAGGTGTAACTGAACCAGGAACCGTCAGGATAAGGGCTTGCGCCCACCCGGCTGACAATTATATTGTTATAGCCGATAACCCTGTTTACCCTGCTGCGATATTCAATATTCCACATTATATTTTCTTCCGTGAAACTGAATACCCGCGCCGGATTCTGTAATATCTGGCCCAATTTGTTCACCACCCCATACCCTTCTCGAAGGGGCTCTGTAACCGTAACCGGGGCCTGATAAATAAGTGTTCCCGGGGGCAGCGCCGGAATGATATCAAACCATGATCCTTTTGGATCTATGCCGGGAAGGTAAACGATAATAGGGCCCAAAAAGCCGTTATAGCTGTAAGTATATTGGGGCTCAATGGGGATATGATCAATATGATTATAGTGGTTGGCTCCTAAACCGGAGTTGGCCAGCTTATCAAACGAGGGGCATATGTTGATATCTCTGTCATCCTTGATGTATTTCCAAAACGCCCCCGCCTCCTGGGGATAGTTGTCTAAATTCCTGACCTTATCGTGCCAGCGGCAGCTGTCGGGCATAAAGGGGTTTAGTTTTAAATCCTCCATTGCAGAAAGGTAACTAAAGGAATCAGGCAATCGATCTGTTTCATGTAGATGCATCAAGTTGCTTTTATGAAGCCAGTTGTAAGCGTGGGGAAAGCGCTGGTCATTATCTTCCAGGTACATCGCGAAGGCATTGCCGTAACCGTTCAAATTGGTTTGGCATTTCATATGGCGGGCATATTCGCGGGTCTTGCTTAAAGCCGGCAGCAGTATGCCCAGCAAAAGCGCTATGATGCTGATCACCACCAGCAGCTCCACCAGGGTAAAAGCTGCCGCCCTGCCTCTCATTATCGCGCTTGTGTATCCTGCGGGAAAAGTCATATGCTTTTCGTGTTATAAAATGGGTAGATTTAAAAAAGGATTAACCTCAACCATTAATGCTTCATACCATATAATCTCTATTAAATTGTAGTAGTTATTTGAAAAATAAACAACATATTTTTGTCCTTTTTGGACCATCTTTTAATGGGTAATCTTCCACGTCCGCGGAATTTTATTACGCAACGGCCAGCAGTAGTCATGGGTGTCCACCCAATAAGGGTATTATCTCCGTAGATCCACCAGTTCCGGGCGGATAAATCCAACCGACAGAAACGGGTTTATTCAGAACTGAGATTTGCGCTGTGTCGATAGAATGGCTGTTCCCGGATTAAGCGTAGTTATCAGGAGAACGGTCTTTTTTGTGGTCCTTTAATCTTCTTTCTGCAAATTCCCCTGCCTTATCCGAACATCCACCGTCG
>Ga0111186_1132_pt1 | contig 10996 bp, 8 predicted proteins | sample DeeMarSWOR324_28_FD_80243 | JGI IMG/M metagenome (GOLD analysis project Ga0111186, IMG submission 80243) | Phycisphaerae bacterium SM23_30 | reverse complement strand
TGACCGCCCTGCTGGCCTTTCTACCCAAATTTGCCGGTTTTTATGTCCTGCTGTTGATCATCGACTCGATCGTTCAGCCTTTAATGGATATTAATTCCCAGATCACCGCCGGGCTTCTCTGGGTGCTCGCCGCGGCTACCATGATCGTCGGCAACGTCCTGGCCCTGGTCCAGCGTAATGTCAAGCGCATCCTCGCCTATTCCAGCATCACCCATAGCGGTTATATTATGCTGGCCTTGCTGGCCTGGCCCTACCAGCAAACCTCCGCCCAGGCCGCCGTTATCTTTTACATCTGTGTCTATGGCTTTGCCACTTTGGGGGCCTTCGCCATCCTGGCCCTGATGGAGATTCGCGGCGACGAGGCCCAGATGCTCACCGATCTGACGGGAATGGGTCGTCGGCACCCGGCCCTGGCCGCCGGTTTAACTATTTGCGTCTTCAGCCTGGCCGGTATGCCCCTGACCGGCGGTTTTATGGGCAAATTCTACGTATTTTCGGCCCTGGCCTCTTCAACCGCACTGTCTCAGACGTGGATAATTACCCTGTTTATCATCGGTTTAGTAAATATTCCCATCGCCGCCGGCTATTATCTACGCATCATCGCCGCCTGTTACCTGGATGATGGCGAGTTCATCCCTGAGATAAACACCACCCAGCCCCAAATTGCCGGTATTATCGTAGCCACAGCGGTCACTGTCATTCTTGGTATCACCCCCAGTTTACTGCTTAACTCGCTTTAGAATTAAGCTTTGGGCCGTCCAAACAATCCCTTAAAGGATTGGCTTAAGATTTATTCAACCATATATCGCAACATATCTACATTTACCCGTGTTAACTCATCCACCACTAGGTCTGCCTCAGAGAGTTGATCCCTCGGATAGCTGTTTGCCACCGCCAGACAGGCCAGGCCGGCCGCCTTGGCCGCCTTGATCCCCCCGACGCTGTCCTCAATGGCCACACACTGATGGGCCTGTATTTTCTGCTTAGGCCTCGAAAGCCGTTTGATCTTAGAAAGGCACGTCCTATAACTTTGGGGGTCGGGTTTGCTGATCCTGACGTCATCGGCCGCCACGATCACCTTAAAAAAATCCCGCAGCCCTTCTTCTCTCAGGGCGTATTCGATTTCGCTCCTGAATGCACCTGAACATAGTGATATTGTGATATTTTCTTGGGTCAACTCAGAAAGAAGTTCTCTAACCCCAGGAAAAATAACCGTGTTTTGTGCTAAAAATCGGGCAAAATTTGCCTTTTTCTCAGAAACCAGTGCGGAGATCTTCTCTGGTGAAGCCTCCCGACCGCAGTCAACCAGCAACTGCCTGAAGCACCCCCAATCGTCGTAAGCCATGTATTTATCGCAATATAGCTGCCAATCGATATCAATCCCCTCCTGTTTTATAATCTGCCGCAGCATCTCAAAATGTGCCGTCTCTGTGTCGGCAATCACCCCATCAAAGTCAAAAACCACCACTTGTAACATATTTCCCTTTCTCACATAAGTATATATTTATAAATAACTTATATAATTTCCTCCGTTAATTTTTACCTTACGTCAAGCCTTCTTTTGGGCCGCCCATTTGATCCGCCAGGGCACGACTCCCCTTAGATAATCCGGATTGCCCCGCTGATTATTAAGTTATTTTTTTCTTGCTAAAATTATTCGACGCCCGTAATAATTAGCCAAGAACATACCCTAGCATTGTTTGCCAAAGGAGGCAACTGTTCAGGAAATACCTTAACGGGATATAAGTACGAACGTATTATGTCGGGTTTGTCATCAGCATGACAGGCTGCCCCTAGTTCGGTAAATAAAATTTGCATATCAGTATAGTTAATTTATTTGCCCTCAAATGTACTCATAATAGGAAAGTCTTTTTCAGTACTGAAAAAGCGGTCGGTTTTTTAAGTTGTTTTTATCACAGGGTCGATAACATAGCAGCGTCGCTATTGAGATGACCAGCGTAAATTTAACTGTTCTTTGGTGGAACAGTAAATTAAGGGAACAAAATTGTATTTGACAAGGAGAAACGCATGAGGAAGTTAACAAAGTTTTTATTGGTGGTTTTGTTGTTGGGAGCATCATCAGCCGGGGCTGATGATGACGTAATCAACAATCAACAGGAAATTGAGGCGCTGAAAGCCCGTATCGCGGAGTTGGAAGTCAAGCAGAGCGAATTGGCGGTTAACCAGCGAAATGCCGAATTGCTCAGGAGCATGATTTCGGAAATGGCGGAAAACTCCCGCAGCGTCTCCCAGGGTACCGGTTTAACCTCCGGTTATAACAACGGATTTTTCATTAAAACGGCGGATGAACAATTTCTGATCAGATTCAACGGGCAGTTGCAATTCCGGCACACCTACGGTTTAACCGACGACCGCAGCAATAATCTCAATGCGGAAGGCATTTATGTGGGCTCTCCCGCGGGCGTTGATTCCAGCTTCAACGCCTTTGAGCTGACCCGGCCCCGTTTGAAGATGTCGGGTCATGTATTGAAAGATCTGAAATACAAAGTGGTGATGGAATTCAAGGATGACAACACGGATTATGGTCGGTTATTGGATTTTGAGGCGGCTTACAGCTTTATGCCGGAACTGGGCATCAAGGTCGGTCGTTACAAGGCCGCTTTCGGCAGGGAGTACAATATAACCAACACCAATATGATGATGGTGGACCGTTCTTTGGCTAACGCGGTGTTCAATACCGGCCGGAGCAACGGAGTGGAGCTGTTTGGCGCCTGTCCGCTTGCGGACACCAGCGTGTACTATCGCGCCGGGATCTATAACGGTTTCAGGGACATTACCAGCAAGCCTTTCGAAGATAATGACAACAATCCTGCCGTTGCCGCACGGATGGTCATACCCTTGATGGGCGCCGAACCGGCCGATTTTGCCAATGAGTCCGATCTGGCCTTCCACGAAAATCCCGTCATGCAGTTGGGTTGTAATTTTGCTTACGCCAACGCCCTGACCGAAGGTCATGTGGCCGGGGGCGCAGACGACAACTATATCGTGCTGGTGCGGGGCGAAGACGGTTACAGCAACGGGGTTACCCTGGGCGGCGAGGTTTCCATGGTCGGCGCCGACATCGCCTATAAATACCAGGGCTTGTCGCTTATTCTGGATGGTTACTACCAACATGTAGATCTGGACAGTGAGGAATTCTCTTTTGCCGAACAATTCGGGAGTATGCGCAGCACCGACATTTGCGGCTGTGAAGTGGACAACTACGGCTTTACGGCGATGGCCGGTTGCTTTTTGGTACGCAACGAGTTTGAACTGGTCGGCCGTTTCAGCGGCATTTGCCTCGATAACACAAATGACGCGTATGAGTACGCCGGCGGCTGGAACTGGTATCTGGGCGGTCAGAACTTAAAACTCTCCATGGATATTTCCTACATAGATGATCTACCTGTTACCTCCAGCACTGCAAATTACCATGGCGTCCAGAACAACGCCCTCTTTTTGATCCGCACCCAGTTGCAGGTAACGTTCTGAAAATAAACGGTATAACTTCGGCGTGCCTTCAGGGCCGCTGTAGGTAGAGTAAAATTCAGGGCCCTGCTGATGTGCTCAGCAGGGCCTTTTTAAAATGGGTAAAATTTATCGTAAGTGTTTATTAATAAAGGAATAACCATAATTAGCCTCGCATCCTCAGAGAAGTCTCCTGCTCATTTTCCCGGGCAAAAAGGGCTTGAAATGCTCCATTATTAGTGTTATATTTATTTTATGAATCGTATTTATCTACAAGAGTCGAGAAGCGATCGGCCTCGGTTAAAAAACAGACGATCAACTTATATAAATTTTCCGCCGACGCCTAATCCCGGAGCAGGAAACGGCTTTACTTTAGTCGAGTTATTGGTGGTAATTGCTATTATAGCCTTGTTGTTGGCGATCCTGGTGCCGTCTTTAACTCGCGCCCGACACGCGGCCTACGCCTCGGTCTGCCTGAATAATGTAAGACGCATATCGAATGCTGCTCAGATGTACATCACCGAGCATATTTACTTTCCTCCCCACCGAATGAAATTTAAGTGGCCCAGCGGTCCGATCTTTGTAAATAAATTCGGCCGAAGCAGACCGCGCTGGCAGTGGTTTTTTCACGAAGGGGTGGGACCGGTTATCGACCCCACGCCCTATGTTTTATACCCCGGCCAAACCTTTGACGACGATCAGACCATGCTGATGACCAACGATTATTTCATTTGTCCGGCCTTTGACCATCCCAACTGGGATGCTCGCGACATTCGTAATGGGTCGTATGGGTATAACTACCAGTATCTGGGCAATATCCAGGAAATAACGGAGGACGGCCTGGAAATATATGTGAATTACCCGGTTAAGGTTGACCGGATCGAAAAGCCGGACAAAACTATAATCATCGCTGACGGTCGGGGCAGCACAATTATGGATCCAAGCGGTCAGCAAACACTCCATGGGGAACATTCCTACAAATTGGACCCGCCCAGGCTGCCGATCAGTTTAAGGGCCCGTTACTTCGGCGACCGGAAAAAACCCACCCTGGCTGAGCAACATACCCCCGCAGAGGACCGCCACCTGGGTTTAGTCTGTGTTTCTTTTCTGGACGGTCACGCCGACAAGATGACACGAGAAGAAATGGGTTACGTCGTTGATTATTCGAGGAATGAGGACGGCTGGATAGTCGCTAACCAGGGCACTAACCGTTTGTGGAACGGCAGGGAAACTGACGAACCGCGACCGTGGCCCCGTTGAACGTGGGATAAAAATCGCAGTCTCGTTGGTAGGCCCAATTTCCCGCCAAATTCTCATAATACTTACCCTGTATTGACTAAAAAGGATCTTCTTGTTTCTTCAACCGGCCGAAAAATTAACCAATATTGCCGTAACTTACCCCGGTATAAGTTGTACGGATAGATAAACGAGGTTTAGAGTTAATTGCTTGACAGGCCGAACTCTCTCGCTAAGCTGGGGTGATTGTTAGTTGCAAAATCCGATATCCATGGAGACGGCAAGATTGAGCCACGGGGAGATTAGAAATTAACCGGTTTTAAGGCAAGGAGTTATAAATATGGCGACCATTAAAGTTGGAATTAACGGATTTGGCAGAATAGGCAGGACCGTATTGCGGATTCTGGCGGAACGGTCGGATGAGTTTGAAGTGATGGCGATCAATGACCTGGCCAGTGCCGAGGCGAATGCCCACCTGTTCAAATATGACAGCATCATGGGCAAATTCAAAGGCGCCGTGGGCCTGGAAGACGGCATGTTGTTGGTCAATGGTCGAAAGATTAAAGTTCTCTCGGAGAAAAATCCCGCCCGTTTGCCCTGGGCGGACCTGGGCGTGGACGTGGTGGTGGAATCAACCGGGGTGTTTCGCAAACGGGAAAGTGAGAAAGGAGGCTACGGGGATCATTTAAAGGCCGGGGCCAAAAAGGTTATTCTGACCGTGCCTTCCCAGGATAAAATCGATGCGATGGTGGTGATGGGCGTCAATGACGAGATCTTGACTGCTGAGCATCAATGCATATCGAATGCCAGTTGCACCACCAACTGCCTGGCGCCGATGACCAAGGTGCTGCATGATTCATTCGGCGTGGAACGGGGTTTGATGACGACGATCCACGCCTACACCAACGATCAGCACATACTGGATCTGATGCATAAAGATCTGCGGCGGGCCCGGGCGGCGGCCATCAATATCATTCCCACCACCACCGGGGCGGCGCGGGCGGTCGGTAATGTCATTCCGGAACTGAACGGCAAACTGGATGGTTTTGCCATGCGCGTACCGGTGATGAACGGCAGCGTGATAGATCTGACCGCGGAACTTAAAAAGGAAGTCACCGTGGAAGAGGTCAACAGGGCCATGCAAGAAGCCGCCCAGGGGAAATTAAAAGGAATTCTGGAATACTGCGAAGATCCGATTGTCAGCAGCGATATAATCGGCAACAGCCACTCCAGCATTTTTGACGCCCTTTCAACCATGACCATACCCAAGAGCGGCTCCCGGATGATCAAGGCCGTGAGTTGGTACGACAACGAGTGGGGCTACTCCAACCGCACCGTAGATATGATCAAGAAAGTAATCACCGTGCAAGAACCTTGCCCGGCGTAGGGCTTATATACCAGCTTTTGGCGCCTATTCCTTTTGGCCGGTGCAGTGAACTCGCGGCTGTCGGCAGCCTGTTCTATAAGGAGCACAGATGAATAAAAAAACCATCGCCGACATCGATGTAAAGGGCAAGAAAGTTTTTATGCGGGTCGATTTCAACGTGCCTTTGGACGAGAAGGGTAATGTCAGTGATGATCGGCGGATTCAGATGGCCCTGCCCACGATCAAGAAGGCCCTGGAAGGCGGCGCTCGCCTGGTGCTGGCCTCGCATCTGGGGCGTCCCAAGGGCGTTCGCGAGGATAAGTTTTCGCTGGCGCCGGCGGGGCGGCGACTGGGCGAACTTCTGGATCGTAAGGTGCCGGTAGCGCCCGATTGTATTGGTTCGGAAGTCGAGAAGATGATTGACCAACTTCAGGACGGCGACGTGATCGTTCTGGAGAATCTGCGTTTCCACGCCGGCGAAACCAAGAACGATCCGGATTTTGCCCGCCGGTTAGCCGAAGGGGTGGATATCTACGTCAACGACGCCTTTGGTACGGCCCATCGCGAACATGCCTCCATGTTCGGGGTGCCGTCGATACTGGGGCCGGGTCGGCGGGTGTGCGGGTTTCTGATCGAAAAGGAACTGAAATATCTGGGTCAGGCCCTCACCGACCCGCAGAAACCTTTTGTGGCGGTGTTAGGCGGCGCTAAGGTAAGCGACAAGATAACCGTCATAGAAAATCTGCTCAGCAAAGTGGATCGCATCCTGATTGGCGGCGGGATGACCTATACTTTATTCAGGGCTCAGGGTTATCAAGTGGGCGATAGCATCTGTGAGCAAGACAAACTTGAGATTGCCTCCAATCTGTTAAACTCGGCGAGGACGGAAGGCTGCGAACTGGTCCTGCCGGTGGACAATGTCATCGCCAGGGAGCTTAAGCCGAACGCCGACCATCAGGCCGTCGCCGGCAATATACCGGCCGGTTGGCGGGGATTGGACATTGGCCCTGAGACCTGTAAATTATTTGCCGATAAACTGGCCGATGCGAAAACGATCGTTTGGAACGGTCCTATGGGCGTCTTCGAGATGAAACCCTTCGACGCCGGCACCAAAGCCGTTGCCGAGGCAATCGCCTTGGCTACCGACAACGGCGCCGTCAGCATTATCGGGGGCGGCGACAGCGCCGCCGCCGTGGCGGAGATGAAACTGGAGGACCGCATGAGCCATATCTCCACCGGGGGCGGGGCCAGTCTGGAATTCCTGGAAGGTAAACAGTTTGCCTGTCTCGAAATCCTCGACGACAAGGATTAAGCGGATGAGAAGATATATCGTTCTATGGAGAGGCGGATGGGGGGTGCGCAAGTGAGAAAGTTACCCCCCGCCGGCACCATAGAAATGGCACCATCGATATTGAGCGCGGATTTTTCGCGCCTGGCGGATCATATCGCCGAAGTCGCCGATCAGGTGCGGATACTGCATCTGGACGTCATGGACGGCCATTTCGTGCCGAATATCACCATAGGACCGGTGGTGATCAAATGGCTGCGGCGCCATTTTGATCTGTTTTTTGATACCCATTTGATGATCAGCGACCCGGGAAAGTACGCCCCGGAATTCATCCAGGCGGGCAGCGACGGGATTACCTTTCATCCGGAGGCGGTATCGGAAGCACCGGCGATGATCCGCCGACTGCGGGAGCTGGGGGTGTCGGTGGGAGTTTCCATTAAGCCGAAAACACCCGTTGAGTCGCTCGCGGCCATAATCGGTGATGTTGATATGGTTTTGCTGATGACCGTGGAGCCGGGTTTTGGGGGTCAAAGTTTCTTGCCGGAAAGCCCGGCCCGCTGTGCGAAAATTAAAAACCTGCTGCGTTCGGACCAGCGACTGGAGGTGGACGGGGGTATAAACACCGAGACGGCCCCGATTATTGTGCAGGCCGGGGCGGATACCCTGGTGGCGGGCCACTCCATTTTCGGCCGGGCCGATCCGGCCGCGGCGGTTAAGGCAATTCATGAGGCAGCGTTGGGGGCAGAGAAGAATATAAGAATTATTGACACTGATTTTCACCGATTTTCTAATGATTTATAAATACGCCATGGTCAAGAGAAAAAGTTTAATAGTTCTATTATATTTATCTTGTGTTTTGTTGTTTGGGGGCGGTTGCGGGGGTCAGATTGAGACACAAGGGGTACGCAATGTAATATTATTTATCGGCGACGGCATGGGCCCGGAGCAGGTGCGGGCGGCCGGGATGTACGCCCAGGGCGAAGCGGGAACGTTGTTTTTCGAGACATTTCCCTACCAGACGGAGATGACCACTTATTCGGCGAATTATCGCATTACGGATTCGGCGGCGGCCGCCTCCGCAATGGCGACCGGACATAAAGTAAATAACGGGGTGATCAGTATGGAGATCCCCGGCGACGAGTCGGAACTGAAAACGGTTCTGGAATATCTTCAGCAGGCGGGCAAAAGCGCCGGGCTGGTGACGACGGTGCCGATGTTTCATGCCACCCCGGCGGCCTTTGGGGCCCATGATCCCCGGCGCAGCAATAAAGAGGCAATCATAGCCGACTATCTTAAGCAGACGCGGCCGGCAGTCTTATTAGGTGGGGGGGAAAATGGTATAACGCCGGAAAAGGCGATGGAAGCGGATTATTTGGTGGTGCAAAACGCCGCGGATATGCTGGCCCTGGATACCGAAATTGTAGAAAGGATCTCCGGCCAGTTCGCCGCCGAAATACCATATGAATATGACGGACTGGGTGATTTGCCTTCTCTAACGCAGATGACCGAGACGGCCCTAGCGATCCTGGATAATAATCCGGAAGGTTTTTTTCTCATGGTCGAAGGCGGCAAAATCGACTGGGCGGCACACGATAATGATATAGCGCGTATGATCGGAGAGACCCTGGAGTTCGACCAGGCGGTGAAAGCGGCCCGGACCTGGGCCCGGGAGCGCAGCGATACCTTGATAGTGGTGACCGCCGACCATGAGACGGGAGGGTTGAAAATCCTCAAAAACAATGGCAGAGGCAATTTACCCGCGGTGGCCTGGAGCACCACCGGTCATACCGCCGCCCCGGTGCCGGTCTATGCCTGGGGGCCGGGGGCCCAGTTATTCAGCGCTTCCATGGACAACACCGACATATTTTATAAAATCATGACCGCCGCCGACTTAACCGTAGCAGCTCCGATTAAATAAAACACTTATATATCAACCGGGGCAGCTTAGTATTACCTTTATCCTTTCGGTTTATTTCGTAATCTATGAAACCTTCCTACTTTTTGTTGTCTTTCTTGCCCAAACCGGCAAATTTGAATTTATCGCTTTGATAAAACATGTTTAAAGCTCCGGGGCCGTAAAAATCTACGGCCCTTTGCATGTTTCGCTGTAAGGACTTTATGATTTTTTCTTTGGGAAGGATCATATATTTGATTCGTTCATCGGGGGGGCGAATGTATTTCACTTCAACTTCGGTTTGATTGGGGTCGATCTTGTCAGGAATCATGTAGGATAATTCGGAATCGTTTAGGAAGGTGTCCTCTGCCTCACTCTTTAGTTTCAGGGCGCCTTCGTTTTGCGGATATTTTTCCAGAAGCGGATTCAGTGTTTCCATCACCTTGTCATATTTCTTTTGGTATAGATATTCCCGGGCCGTTGCCAGCATCTCTTCTAGTCTGCGAATAATATTAGGATCACTTTTACCATAGCCTCCCATGACCATACCGCCCATCATGCCCCTCCCGCTTATACGGCCCATGCCGCCCATCCCCATCATCCCCATACCAAACTCCTTGCCTCCCATACCTCCCATGCCCATGCGACCCATACCCCCCATGCCCATACCGCCTCCACCCAAGCCCCCCATACCCATACCTCCTATTCTTCCCTTACCAAATCCACCGGTCATATTGGGATCATTTATACGAATAAAACCGCCCTTCATACCGCCCATACCCATACCGCCCATGCTCCCCATCATGCCGCGGCCCATCCCCCCCATCATCCCCATACCCCCCATGCCGCCCATCATACCAGGCGGCCAGATAGCACCGGAGGTGTCTTTACCAAACGTTGATTTGTAAAGCTGCATTACTTCCGATTCGCTCAAGGACCTATTGAAAACCGCCGCTTCATCAATCATTCCCTGCCAGAAACCACCCCGATGTTGATCCGTGCCGCCGATATATAGAGTTCCCGTTACGCCGCCGGTTTCAATTTCTCCTGTTTCGGTCAATTGGCCGTCCTTATATATCCTAAAAGTCAACCCATCATGGGTAACTACAATATGTGTCCACGCCTCAGGAGATAAATGCCAGTCATATTCGTTTACTGCAACATCATCCGCAACATAAATCCCCACACTATCTCCTGTATTGCCCTGCAGGCCGTAGTAATTTTTACCATCACTCAATAGGAATATACGGCGATTATTAATACCGGTTGATTGAATTTTTACCCATGCTGAAAAACTGAACTTCGACAGTTTGATATCTGGTATGCTAAGGCAATCGTTGTCTCCATCAAAAGACATGGCCCCGCCGATTTTGCCGCTTTCGATGAACTCGGCCCCTTCGACTTTGCCGTGAAAGTCCATGCCGGAAACATCGACCGTCCGCGTGCCCCCATCCCGGTCAAAGGATAAGTACAGCAGCAGGTTTTTCTGTAGATTTACCGGCACCTTCTGATCAATTGAATCGACGGACACCTTCACCTGATGAGCATCGGTTAAGGCTGCACAACTCAATACCGCCATCAGCAGCATGGTCGTTACAGATCCCATGCGGGAGCTTTTATTGAGATCGGTGATCATGATAATTCTCCTTTCAGGTAGGTCGGCTCAAATTTTATCCGGCTACCATATAGGCCCCACGGGATAGCCCGGGCCCGCCGCTAACGGAACCTTGCCTCAGGCATTAGG
>Ga0111186_1131_pt1 | contig 11007 bp, 7 predicted proteins | sample DeeMarSWOR324_28_FD_80243 | JGI IMG/M metagenome (GOLD analysis project Ga0111186, IMG submission 80243) | Phycisphaerae bacterium SM23_30 | reverse complement strand
CGATGGGCTTGTTCTTTTACGCCATCGAGACCTTCCATGATCGGCAACATTTTTTTCTTTTTAGCCGTCTGTTGCTGGTGATTGCGTTGGTCGTCGGTTTGTATGGGATTGCGCAGAAGTTTTTCGGGCGGGAGATATTGATACCCTATATAACCTACGCCAGCGGGGGCAAAGACATATCGAAGATAGATGATTTTCTGCTGCAGGCACGGGTTCTATCGAGCTACGGAGATCCGAACGTATTAGCGTGTCAATTATTGCTTTTTGAAGGGATAGCTCTGGCGTTACTGGTGGGTAAGGGCCTCTCGCTGGGCACGCGATTGGGGGGGGTAATGATATTGTCAACAACCATATTGTGCGTATTTTTTACGGGATCCCGGGCGGGGATGGTATGTTTATTTCTGGTGCCCGTGGTGGTTCTTTACTGGCGGACGCGCTGGTCGCTTTTGATCTTACCGGGATTGGCGGCGCTGGGGTTCATATTTTTACCATCTTTGGGAGAGTTAGCCCTGTTGAGTCAAGTGGGCGAGCTGGGGCCGAAGATGAATCTGGATCCGACCGACTTGAGGGCGCAGTTTCCGGCGCTGGCCTGGAAGCTGCTGCAGGCGGTTCCGTTCGGCTGCGGGTGGGGCAGGACGGTGGAGCTGGAGGTTATGGGATTGAACTGGCATTTTATGCTGATTCCGGCGGAAGTGATATGGATGGGATTTAATTCGTTCTGGCTTAACTTGTTCAGTCGGTTAGGGATACCGGGGGTTATCACCTTTGGGTTATTTCTAATGATGGTATTCCGTTATATATGGCGCCAGGCGAAACGGGTGCGGAATCGCTGGGTTCAGGCCTTCTTGATAGGGGGTTTAGCCGGTTTTACAGGTCAGTGGGTGATCTGGGTGGTGAACAATACCTACATGCTTCCGGGCGGGGGTCTTAATTTCTGGTTTATGTTAGGGATGCTGGCGGCGGGGAGTCGCGCCTTCGCCGAGCCAAGGTATCCGATCTGTTGGGTATATCCGCCCCCGGGCGCCGAGCCGGGGAGGGGGGCTTATATGAATTATACGCCGGATGATTATCTTAAGAGCCCATAAGAATACATGGTAAAGCGTATAGTCGAGACGGGCGGGGCACAGTTTACAATATTCTTGTTTTAATTAAATCGCGGAAACGGTTATGTCATTTTTTGACATTTCAAGGCAGCGTTCGCAAAGCAAATAGGAGTGGAAACTGCTGCAGGAAACGATTATTATGTGTGAATGAGTTTCAGTCAATCTCCGCGATGAATCGCGGGTTTAAGAGCGAGCTTGCATGTGAAGACACAAGCAAGGCACGCGGCGAATCCCCCGGCTTTGCCCCGGGGGTTAGTTTAAGAAACTGCGCGGTGGTTAGAATGACAAGACGGAGGATTTATGAGTAAAGCAGAAGCAGGCAAGAGATGCGACAGGCGGCAATTTTTGAAGGCGTCGGGGGCAGCGGGGGCAGTATTGGGCAGTACGGGATTGGGATTTTTCGGTTACGCCGCCGGTAAGGACCTCGAGACCTATACCGGCTGTGTGAACCTGGAAGGGGCGCATCAATTGGACCGGACGAAATGGCAGGTAGATAAGCCGCACTACGAGGCGGTGGGGCCGACGGATCGTCCGGACCCGCGGACGGAGTTTATTTTCGACCGAGGGATGTATCGAAATACGCAGGTATTCCAGGATTTTCTAGAGTCCCATCCTGAGGTGAAGGAAGCGGAAGAAGAGATGGCGCGATTTCGTCAGCAGATGAACAAGCCCCGACAGAGGCCCGGAGAGTCCGAGGAAGAATATGCGGCCAAGATAAAGGCGTGGGAAGAGCAGGTTAAGATTAACAGTGAAGAATGGGATAGGCTGATGGCGGAGGATCAGAGATGCCAGGAGGATTTGATTCTGTCGGAGGCGTGGTCGAATGCGATGGGGGCGGTATCGCCGCGATTGTCGGATCTGGTACAGGGCGGGGGTCGGATGGGCATGAGGGGCGGCGGCATACTGCCGGGACAGGGAGGTCAACAGCAACAACAAGAAGCAGAACCGAGCTGGGCACAGACGTCGCCGGAGAAGACGGATGCGCCGCGACGTCGGGAACCTTTAGTGATGAAGGATCCGAAACTGACGTCAAAGTTGATTAAAAAGATGGCACATGAGTTCGGCTCGGTGCTGGTGGGGATAACCCAATTGAATCCGGATTGGGTCTATAAATACGGTCGGCACGGCCGGGGTTTTGAGCCGGATAAGGTGATGGAAGTGCCGAAACACTGGAAATACGCGATCGTGGTGGGCACGCCCATGTCGTGGGATCCGATGTACGCCAATCCGAATTTTGGGACGTCGAATGACGCCTATTCGAAATCGCGGATCGTGGCATATCGGTTGACGGCGTTTATCAAGGCGCTGGGCTACTGGGCGCGGCCTCATACGCCGGGGACGGATTATGATTTGATGGTGCCGCCGATTATGGTCGATGCCGGCCTGGGTGAGCAGGGACGACATTCGATTGTTATCACCCCGGAGTTGGGCTGCAACATTCGGCCGGCGGTGGTAACGACGAATATCCCGATGGCGACGGATAAGCCGATCCGATTTGGGGTGCAGGAGTTCTGCAAAGGCTGCAAGATCTGCGCGGAGATTTGCCCCAGCGGGGCGATCACCCGGGATGATAAGACGGTAGTGCGGGGGTATAATCGATACCAGATAAATTACAGCAAGTGTCATAATTTCTGGTATTGCAATCAGGGTAATATCGGGTGTCGAATATGCGTGGCGGCGTGTCCTTATACCCGCAAAGCGAACTGGCTGCATACGACGGCCCTGAAGGCGACGGCTATGGATACGTCGGGAGTATCGCATAAGGTACTGACCAAGCTGCAGAAGCAGTTATATCCGTCGCAGGGTAAACCGGAAGATTATTATATGGCCCGTCTGGGAGGCAAAAACACTTCGTACCGGCAGCCGCCCTGGTGGCTGCGGACGAGGGATTTTATTGAGTTGTGATAATAAAGCACCTCTCCGGCGACGCCGGAAAGGCGGCACCCAACCTGAATGAGCATTATAAGAGGAGCAAGGATATGAGTTTTTTTACGAGTGGTTTGTTCTGGTTTTTGGAGGGGGTATGTTTTTGTCTGGCGGGGGCGGCGCTGAAGCATTACCTGGAGGATCGGGGGATACCAATGCGGTGGTGGAAATGGATGCTTTTTGCGGGGTGGGTGATATTATTGGGTTTTACGATCGCCTTTATCACCACTAGCGCCGGGGAAAATGAAACCGTGGCGGCCCTGAAGGGCGGGATAATCCTGGTGCCGATTTCGATCATAACCGGGGCGGTGATATGGCGTTTATTAAAGGCGGGCAGGAGGCCGGTAATTTCTCAAGCATCAGATCAGGATTAGCGGCGGATCAATTGTTTGTAGGCGTTTTCGCCGCCGTTGATCAAATGCACCAAGGGCTCAGGGCGATCGACGCCTTCGATGAATTTGGGCCTGGCAGCCCAGGGGGTGACGCTGAGGACGCCGGTTAAGTCCATCCAGTATTGCAGGCGGGCGACGGGCAGATTCCAGGTCATGTGAAAATGATTGGCGGGGGGGTATTGTTTGTATTCGGTCATGGAGGCGTACCTGGGTACGACAAAGGTATGAGGCCAGGTGGGAGTGGTGAGGCGGCACATGGCCTGGGCGAGTTTTTGGGGTACTTCGGTGGTAAGGGCCTGGTCCCAGATCAATGAGAACATACCATTAAGAGAACTGTATGCCAAACGAGCGGCGATACCGTCGATACCTTTGGGCGTGATGAAGGTGACGGAATTGCCGCCGCCGGGGAAGTAGTGCTCATCGGCCAAGGGCATGGAGACTTTGCTCATGAGCTGCTTGACGGAGGCGCCGGGTTTACCGGCCCAGTTAAAGGAGGCGCTGCCGGAATTATCCCCGTCCACCAGACCTTTGCGATACCAGTCGGCCTTTTTATCGAGGGATTTCAGGCCGATCTTTCGGGCCAGGTTCTTGATTTCCCAGGCTTCCCAGACCTTGCGGAAGTCCATAAACAAGGGGGGATTTCCACCGCTGAGGTAGGTCATAAACAACATGGTGAGCAATCCCTGCACGTCGGCTTCGGTGGCATAGGGGAGGGGTGCCCTGGGGCCGTTATGATCGAAGGTGCTGTTGAAGAGTGATTCCATGACGTCGGCGACCGGCAGGGGCAGGCCGCGGGCGTCGCTGCCCCACTCCAACTGGCTCATGAAGCCGCCGCCCACGGCATGGAGGTCGCACATTAGATCACGAGTGATTAAATACATAGCCAGCGATTGATCGAAACGTTTGCTGTCGGCGTCGGTTTTGATCTCAAGACGTTTGCCGAGATGCCGGTCGAACCAGCGGCGCAGTTCGGTAAGTTCCTTTTTTGAGCAGGCGTCTTTTTTAATCATGTCGGCCAAGAGCTTCATATCGAGGCGGGTGATCTCCAGGCCGAAGGTGTTGCGGGTGGGGATGATATGGGCCAGGGCGGTTTCCATGCCCATGGAATCATGGCCGAAGATGACGACGCGTCGGCCACGCAGAGCGACGGCGGCGACGGCGGCATAACACCAGTCGAGGAGACGGCGGGCGGTTTGGGCGGTCATCCGGGGATTGAGGCCGGTGTCGGGCCAATTGCCGACATTGAGGCTGATCAATCTGCCATACTGGCTGACGGCGCCGCTGAGGGCGTGGGCATAGACCACGCCGGGACGCGGTCCGCTGTTGCCGCAGGTGATATTGATGGGGGTGTCAGAAGGAAACTGCTGCATTAAGGAGATCGCGGTCAACTGGGGGAAGGCCCAGGTGTCGGGAACGCAGACGAGAATATCCGCGCCGGCCTGGCGGAACTGTTGAGCGATGAGGTCGGCCTGGGCTTCACCATCGACTAACGTGGTAGAATAAACCACCGGCACGGGAGTTTGATCGGGGAGGAGGACGGCGCCGCTGATGGCGTCGGCGGCCATTTTGACAATGTTGCGACAGCGGGTGCGGCTGGGGGTATCGATGCGGGGATCACTGGCGGCAAAGACGCCGATTACGGGGATTTTGGGGGCGGGTTTTTTGATATCGGGCAGGCATAGCGCCTCGATTTTTTTTGCCATGATAATTTCTCCTGTATCATGCTGAAGGATAATATAAGTTTGAGATCGAAAATCAATAAGCACCCATAATACAATTTTTAAGTCCGGAGGGATAGTTGACAAATGCAGGTAAAACAGGTAGTTTCGTAGGTAATTGGAAAAATCGGCCTTATAAATACAAGTGCTTATCATTAAAGAAATTACGCAGGGCAAAACGAAGGAAGTCGATTTTATGGCCAAAATAGAGCATTTGACGCCCCGGCAGGTGGTGTCGGAGCTGGATAAATATATCATCGGCCAGGACGATGCCAAGCGGGCGGTGGCGATCGCGGTGCGGAACCGCTGGCGTCGTTTGCAATTAGAGCCGGAGATACGTGAGGAAGTAGCCCCGAAAAACATCATCATGGTGGGTCCCACGGGAGTGGGTAAGACAGAGATTGCGCGGCGGCTGGCGGCGTTAGTGGGGGCGCCTTTTATCAAGGTGGAGGCAACCAAGTTCACCGAGGTGGGCTATGTAGGCCGCGACGTAGAGAGCATGGTACGCGACCTGCTGGAACGTGCGATTCAGATGGTGCATCAAGAAGAATCGGCACGTTACGCCGATATGGCGGCGGAGGCGGCGGAAGAACGGATATTGGATTTTCTGCTGCCGCATCCTACGACCAGCCCCACCATAGATACGCAACAAATACAAGAATCGGAGGAACGCTACGAACGGACCCGGCAAAAACTGCGTGAGCAGTTACTGAGCGGGATTCTAGAGGAGCGTCAGATTGAGATCAGCGTGGAAGAAAGAGCGGCATCGATCCCGATTTTTTCGAACGTGGGGCTGGACCAGATGGAGCCGGAGATGCAGAATTTTCTGGAGCGCATGATGCCGACGAAGATGGTCAAGCGACGGACGTCGGTCCGGGAGGCGCGGCATATACTCCGCCAGCAGGAGCTGGATAAACTTATCGACCATGACAAGATGATCGAAACGGCCATCAAGCGAACCGAAGAGGCGGGAATAGTTTTTCTAGATGAGCTGGATAAAATCTGTGGAGGCGCAAGTTTCGGTCCCGACGTTTCCCGGGAAGGGGTGCAGCGGGACCTGCTGCCGATGGTGGAGGGCACTACGGTCAACACGCGGCACGGTATGGTCCGTACCGATCATATTTTGTTTATGGCGGCGGGGGCGTTCAGCCGCAATCGGCCCAGCGACTTGATGCCGGAACTGCAGGGGAGATTTCCCATCCGGGTGAAGCTGAAAGACCTGGACGAGGAACAGTTCGCCCGCATTCTGATCGAACCGCGCAATTCCCTGACCAAACAGCAAGAAGCGCTTTTAAAGACGGAAGGGATCAAAATAAGATTCACCGAGGACGGCATCAAGGCCATGGCGGCCAAGGCCTTTCAGATCAACAAAGACCAGCAGAATATCGGGGCCCGAAGGCTTTACGCGGTTATGGAAAAGGTGCTGGAAGAAATCAGCTTTGAGGCGCCCGAGGGGACGAAAAAATACGTCATCAACGCCGACTATGTCAATGAGCACCTGGGTAAGGCCACCGAAGACGAAGACCTGAACATTTTCGGGTTTGCGGCGGCGACCTCGGCATATAAAGACGAACGAGGGTGATAATAAGTAAAGTATGAGTCTGCCAGCCTTTGCGGCCAGATGCATAATTTGAAAAAGGGCAGGAAAAGCCGGATGGGCACGATTAAGACCATTCTAATGATTCCCCTGGCAGGGTGGGCGATGGCGCTGAGCGGTTTGTCAGGGCCGGCAACCGCCGTTAGCATTGATAATCACTTTCGTCTCATTCCAACGCCCATAAAGCAGGAAATGATTGAAGAGAGTGCCTTCAAATTTACGGCGGAAACAGTTATAGTGCTGGATGACCCGAACGACGAAGAGGACCGATTTGCGGTGGGGCAACTGATCGAAGAAGTACAAAAAGAGACCGGTCTAAAACTACAGATCGGTCCGGTCAGCGAAAAACCTGCCATATTGATAGGTCGAGGGGTCCGGGAGAGTGATTTAAGGCAGGTGCTTATCAAGCGAAATATTACTCTGCCGAAGGGATTAAGAAGGCAGGGTTATATACTTTCGGTCAGGACCGAAAACATAGTGCTGATGGGCAGGGACGCCGCCGGGATTTTCTACGGGGTGCAGACACTCAGGCAGCTCGTCCGCAGTAATTTAACAGAGCCCAACGAGCTTGGCGGCTGTGATATTATCGACGAACCGCATTTTGAATACCGCGGCTGGCAGGACGACGCCACCGGGGGACCGGTTCCGACGCCGGATTTTTTAAGGCAGCAGATACGAACGCTGTCGGAGTACAAACTGAATCTTTTCAAACTAAAGGCCAGGATTATAACCGATCCTGAGTTTTCGCCAAGCGGCTACACGACGGAGCAGATCCAAGAACTGGTTGAATACGGCCGACAATATCACGTGGAAATGGCAGGTGATTTTATATCGGACGAATACGGCGTCCAAACGGTGATGCCCTTGGATGTTTCGAGTCTCGTGCTTTGTCCGGGCGACGGCTGCCGCGAAGGGATTTGGCCGGATTATCGCAAGGCTATGGTCCGGATAGCGAGTTATATGCAGCAGGACGGCGAGCAGGAGGCGGCGGAGCCGCCGGTCAGTATGAGGGATAAGGAGGGCGAAAACCTCTTGGGCAACAATTGGCTGGTGCTGCTCTGGGGGGGCGAGTGCGCGTGGAATCCCATTTTCTCAGAGGAAGATGAACAAGCCAATGAATTGCTCAATCAGCGTTTGCAGGGTTTCAGGGACCATTTTGACGCGGTTTTTCACGGCGCTGCCGAGGCCGGGGCGGTACAAGCGTTATGGCAGTTGAGCGATCTGCGGGATTATCCCGACAGCGGCAATCTGAGTCAAACGGCATTTTGGCAGAATTATTTTTCGTTCCCTTTCGGATCGGTGTACCTGCCCGATCCGCAGCTTTATCAGAAGGGTCAACTTTTATCCCGGGCCGCCGAGGAAATCGTGGAACGTCTAATGACCGCAAAGAGTAAGGCGCGATACCATAGAGACAATCTGGACGAGGCTCTTTTGGCGGCCCGTCGGGTGCAATTCGTGGCCCAGAGGATAATAACGCGGGCAGCCCTTGACAGGAGGTTGCAGGCCGATAATCGAAATATCAGGTTCAGGACCATAACAGGGGTAATCCACCCCGATGCGTTCAGCAAGTCTTTAGAGGTCTTGGTGCAACAGGCAGAGGATCTGAAGGGTGAATATGAACAACTATGGCGGCGGGAAAATCATCTTTGGCACCTGGATAAAAATCTGGCAAAGTATGATCGCATGATCGAACAGTTGCAAATCAAACCCAGCGGATTGTTGATTGTAGCGGCTGACCGCCAGTTCGTCGGCGAGATGGTGGTAAGCCTGGCGGCCCTGGCGGAAAGAGGGACGATCTATTTTACCATCAACGGCAGCGATCCGACGCCGGAGTCGATACCCTATAGGGGAAGTTTTCGCTTGACCAATACAGCGATGATAAAAGCCGGCCTGTTCCGAACGGGCCAGGATCGGCCCCAGATGACCGTCAAGGCGTCGTTCGCCAAGGTTATCCCGCGCGAACCGGATAAACCGTTAAGCCGATTAAGAGGTCTCAACTATGAATATTATGAAGGAGCCTTGACCGATTTTGCTGATTTTAATACGCTCGAGCCGGTGGAAAGCGGCATCGCGGGCGACTTCGATCTCCAAATGCGGCGCGGCGAGGAAAAATTCGGCTTGAAGTTTTATGGTTTTATCCGGGCGCCGTTCGACGGGGTCTTCACGTTTTACACGCGGAGCACGGGCCACAGTCAACTGTTCATTGGCGGCCGACTGCTTGTCAACAGCGCCGGCGCCGATGAAGAGGCCCAGGGGCAAATCGCCTTGAGCAAAGGTCTGCATGAAATTACCGCGATGTACCTTCAAGGAACCGCCGAGCCGAAATTTCAGGTCAGTTATAAAGGTCCGGGATTTTCCCGCCAGCCGGTGCGCGCGGAGATTTTATATCGCTGAAACCACAAACTTTAATGATTAGAAAAATTTCAGCTTGCTTTAGAGCAACTGGAGGCTTATTATATTAGAAAGAGAAATTTATAACTAAGATTTGGCAAAATAGACTTTTGGCATGTTTTTTGGAGAACCTAATGACCGAAGAGAAGACGTTTGAAGAAAGAGTAAAAGAAGTGCTGGAAGACGTGCGGCCGCTTTTGCAGCGAGACGGGGGCGACTGCGAACTGGTCGGCTTCGACGGTAAAAAGGTCAAGATACGCCTGCAAGGGGCCTGTGCGGGCTGTCCCGGGGCCCAGATGACCTTAAAAATGGGGATTGAACGCCACCTCAAAGAAAAGATAGCGGAAGTGGAAGAAGTCATTCCGGCGTAATAGAAGTTTTGCGATACCAGTTATAATAAGATCCTGCGCTTAATATTATAATTGGTATAATTCATTTTAGGGGGTTGAAATTTAGGCATTCGTTATGAGGCGGCGGATATTTTCTGAATCGGGGGAATGAATAACGCCGCGTTCGGTGATAAGGGCGGCGATATATTGGTGAGGGGTAACGTCGAAGGCGGGATTATAGACATTGACGTCGGCGGGGGCGATGCAATTCGAACCGACATGGGTTATTTCTTTCGGAGGGCGCTCTTCGATGGGGATGTGCGAACCGTCAGGGATAGACAAATCAAAGGTGCTCGAAGGCGCCGCGATATAAAAAGGGATATTATGGGCCCGGGCTAAAAGGGCCAGGCTGTAGGTGCCGATTTTGTTGGCGGCGTCGCCGTTGGCGGCGATGCGGTCGGCCCCGGTGATGACCAGATTGATTTTGCCCTGCTGCATCAGCGCCCCGGCCATATTATCGCAGATTAGAGTATGATCGATGCCTGCCTGGGCCAGCTCCCAGGTGGTCAGCCGCGCCCCCTGCAGCAGGGGCCGCGTCTCATCCACAAAGACATGAAATTTTTTACCGCGCTGGTGGGCGGCAAACATTACTCCCAGCGCCGTGCCATACTCTGCCGTTGCCAGCCCGCCGGCGTTGCAATGGGTGAGCACTCCATCGCCTGGGGAGATCAAATCGGCGCCGTGAGCACCAAGGGCCTGACACATGGCGGCATCCTCATCGCGAATGTCAATGGCCTCCACCAGCAAGCGGTCTTTTAATTGCCGGGTATTATCGATCTTGCTTTCGGTAGCGACTTTTTGCATCCGCTGGAGCGCCCAGAAGAGATTGACCGCCGTCGGTCGGCTGGTCGCCAGGTAATCACAGGTTTCTTTTAGCTTTTGCCGGGCCTTATCAACCGGAGCATCATCCGCCATCCGCCGCAGACCCAGCACCGCCCCAAAGGCCGCGGCGATCCCAATTGCCGGCGCCCCCCGCACCTGCAAACGTTTGATCGCCTGCCGGACGGTTTCTACGTCTTTTATTTTAATAACGCGAAATTCACCCGGCAGCAGCGTCTGATCGATCAATTCGACATGACCGTCCATACCACCCACCCATTTAATGGTTTTAATATTTACCCTTTTTAGCATATGTAAATATGGCGGGCTAAGAGCCCGCCCTACGCGTTAATCGATTTCCGTTTGCAGTTTTTCGTTTTTTTGTTTGACGGTCTGGGCCTGGTCGGCTTTGAATTGGGTGAGTTTTTGGGCGATGGTTTTGTCTTTGAGGGCGAGGATCTGGGCGGCCAGGAGGGCGGCGTTTTGGGCGCCGGCGGCGCCGATGCTGACGGTGGCGACAGGCACACCGGGCGGCATCTGCACCTTGGAAAGCAGGGCATCGATGCCCTGTAGGTAACCGGAGGCCATGGGCACGCCGATCACCGGCAGGATGGTATGAGCCGCTATGGTGCCGGCCAGGTGAGCGGCCATTCCCGCGGCGGCGATGATCAC
>Ga0111186_1130_pt1 | contig 11016 bp, 4 predicted proteins | sample DeeMarSWOR324_28_FD_80243 | JGI IMG/M metagenome (GOLD analysis project Ga0111186, IMG submission 80243) | Phycisphaerae bacterium SM23_30 | reverse complement strand
GTCAATACCGGAAGTGGTGTAGGCCAACCCTCCGTCGAGCAGGCGCGTACTGTTAAAGGTGGTGGTGTTGACCAGGGTATCGATGGCATCGACAGCGGCGTCGATTTCGGCCTGATAAGCGGCGCGTTCTTCGGCGGTGGCGGTGGCGCCGGCCGCCGCCAGCGCCTTGGTCTCAATGGTGCCCAGTAAGGACGATATCTGCGCTAGGGCCCCGTCGGCGGTGTCGATGATGCTGCTGATTCTCTGGCCGTTCTCGGTCAGGGCATCAATCCGGGTTATCTCATCGTGCATGTTGGCGACGGCCACCACCCCTGAGGGATCGTCGGCGGCGCTGTTGATGCGTTTGCCGGTGCTCAAACGCTGATCGGACAAAGCCAGTTGGGCCCCGATTTTGGTCAGGTTGTTTATCGCCGTAATCAAACTCCGTTGACTGACTAAGGTGACACTCATTCTCTCTACCTCCTGAGCATAAAGGCCCGCCGCCTCCCGGCAAGGGCGTAGTGCTCCTGCGGCGCATAGAAAAGAGGCACGGCCAAATGATAGGAACCAAATGGCAGTGCCTCCTGAGGCGCAGTTTAACCGCGAATATTCAGTTATTAAATTTGCAACTTACCGATACACTTTCCACGAAACAACGTAATTTAATGCTGCGACTGTTTATTTGCAGCCATGGCGCGCACTGTGGTTTCGGCAGTTAATAGTCCATTTTCGTGGTAGTCGCTTCCGGGAGAGACTCGCCGCCTGTCGGAGGCGCCCTCTATGCCGACAAGCGGTTTGTTGACGCGTGACTGCCCTTATGTTGTCCGCGTCAACTTTAGCATAAAATATAAATTTATCCGGGGCAAATGCCGGCGGGATTTTATGCCGCAAAACGCCCGGAACTTGTGAACCTGATGCCTCCCAAGAATTTTGCATAACTTCAATGCTTCAATACAGGTCCGATAAACCTTTCTCACACCGACCGATAATGATACGGAATTTCGCCCCGGGCGTCAGGAATAAAAGTTTTACAAAAATCCAGTCAGGTGCCGGGGCGAGGCTTCGTGCTGCCCTCTTATTGCAACTTGCCAGGTAAGACCGGCCGTTTCACTCGTCATAGCCGATCCCGTCAGCGGGGGATCGCTGCACATTGTAAAATTCTTTATCAGCCTGCTCCCATTGTCGATAAAGGGATTCGATTTCCGCGGCAAGTTCTTCAAGCTTTTCGGCAAGTTCCGTGCCTCGCTCGTTATCGCCGACGGTGAAGGCCTGGGCTATCTGCTGCTGGAGAAGCTCTTTTTGCTGTTCGGTCCGGTGTATCTGTTGTTCGATTTTTTCGGTTGCCTTGCGGGCTTTGCGCAAGGCGGCGGCCCGCGCCTTGCGCCGGCGCCAGGCCCGACCGCCCGGTTTTTGTTTTTCTTCTTTGGCCTGCTGCGCTTCGCGCTGGCGCCGGGCTAAAAGAGCGCCGGTCTTCTCCAGCCTGACTTTGCGGCTCTGCCAGTAACTGGTGAAATTACCCTCATAAAAGCGCAGGCGTTTTTTTTGCACCTCGGCCACATGATCGACGACCTTATCCAAAAAATAGCGATCATGGGAGACCACCAGAATGGTGCCCTCGAATTGGGCCAAGGCCTGCTCCACCGCTTCGCGGGTGGGGATGTCCAGATGGTTGGTGGGCTCATCCAAAATCAGAAAATTACACTTCAACAGCATCAGCCGCGCCAACTGCAGGCGGTTCCGCTCGCCCCCGGAAAGGTGAGAAATCTTTTTATGAACCTCTTCATCCCGAAACAAAAACCGCGCCAGAATCCCCAGCACCATTTCTTTATTCGCGTCTTTAAGAGACACCAATTCTTCAAAAACCGTGTTCTCGCCGTCAAGCACCTCCTGCTGCTGGGCACAGTAGCCGATCCTCAGACTGGGCCCGATCCGGATAATTTTATTACGCCAATTACCCTTGGCCACAATGTCGCGCAGAAGGGTGGTTTTGCCGCAGCCGTTGGGCCCGATCAAGGCCCAGCGCTGGCCCCCGGCAATATCCCAATCAATGTTATCAAACAACTGTAATGGTCCGGGCGCGGGCGCTTTAACCTGGAAGACCTTGCTGTAATTACGTATTTGCAGGGCGATGTCGGCGCGGGTGGGATCGGTCTGAAAATCAGGGCTGATTTTAGCCGGTTCCGGGGTCGGCTTTTGCGGGGCTTGGGCCTTTTCCCGCCGTAATTGCGAGCGTCGGGCCCGCAGCCGTTTGCCCCACGATTGTTCGTGGGAGTGCCCCTGTGCGATGTCGGCGAACCTTTGCACCAGTTTTTCCAGGTGTTCGAGGCGCTGCTGATAGGCCTTGTATTCGGCCTGGCGGCTCCGCAGACGCGCCCGGCGAATTTCACGGTACGCCGAATAGTTACCCGCGTAATAGCCGACCCTGCCGTCTTCCAATTCGAGGATGCCATCGACGACGCGGTCCAGCAGGTATCGGTTATGCGAGACCAGCAGCACCGCCCCCCGGAACCGCTGTAAAAAATCATCCAGCCAGGCCAAACCCTGATAATCGAGATGATTGCCCGGCTCGTCGAGCAGCAGCAGATTGGGTTCAGCCAAAAGCGCCTGGGCTATCGACAAGACATTTTGTTCCCCGCCCGACAGTTGGCTGATCTTATGTTCGGCGCGATCCGCCAGACCAAATTTGTCGAGCATGGTTTGCAGCCGTCGTTCAAATTGATCCCCCCCCATCCGATCATAGGCGTCGCGGGCCTGCTGATATTCGTGCAGCAGGTTTTTCATGCCTTTATGGTCGGAACGCCTGGCGGAACTTTGATCGAACCGGGCCACCGCCGCCTCTTTTTCCCGCAGCAGCGCCTTATAGTGCTGATACTCCCCCATCAAATAATCAAAAACCGTCTGCTCGGTCTCGAACTCGACGTGCTGGGGCACGTATCCGATGCGAACGGTGCCGGCCAGCTCAACCTGCCCCTCCGTGGGCGGCACCAAAGAGCATATTATCCGCAAAAGGGTGGTCTTTCCCGAACCGTTGGGCCCGATCAATCCTATCTTTTGCCCGGCGAACAACTCAAAGTTTACGTCCTTTAAGACCTCCCGCCCGTGGTATTCCCGACTGATATTGCGAAATCTCACCAACGCCATGATTTGGTCATTTTTATTTAAATGCTTTCTCCAGCAGTCCGTCGCCTTTGAGTTTCAAGCGATCAAAATATTTGGGCACCTCGTGGCCGACCAGCTTGTCCACATACATCTGGGCCAGATACTGGCTCAGCATAAATCCCTGACCCCGCAGCCCGACAAAGAGCCCCAGATCCGGATCCAGGATCATCCGCGGCTCCACGTAATAACCGGCCCAGACCGCCTGAAAACCCACGGAAGAGAGCTGGGGTATCCAGCTTACGAAAATCTCCGAGGCTGTTTCGAGAAATTCCTTGGAATTTTCCTTCAGGTTTTTCCCCGTCTCCGCCGGCTCCAGGGCGGGCGAGGCACAGCCGATGATCTGGCCCGTCTCGCCCAATTGCTGGCCATAGACCGCGGTAAATCCTTTATAGTTACGCCGATCAATGAGCATGGGCAGGGGCACGCCTTCGATCCCCATAAAGGGCAGCCGCCGGGTAATAAACGCCTGATGACGCACGGAAAATAAGCCTGTCTCTATCCCCAGGCGGCGGGCAAATTGGCTGCCCGCCGGCCCTAAAGCGTTCACAAAATGTTGGGCCTGATATTCGATATATTCCTTGTTATGATCCTGCACCAGCGCCTTATAAATCCCCCCGTCCTTCTCCACATCGACCAGTTTGCAGTCTTCCAGTACCTCCCCACCGTGGTGGATCCCGATGGTCCGCAGCAGATCCACCACCTTGCCCGGGGAGGCCTGCCAGCAATTTTTGGCGATTAAGGCCGCCTGATAGGTGCTCAGATGAGGATTAATATAGGGCGATATCAGCTTCTGAAAATCTTTGGGCTCGATCATCCGGGCCTCCGACCAGGCCATCGAAGCCTCCAGGGCCTCATACATACGGTCATCATGGGCGAAGGTGACGTAATCTATGGGTCGGTAGTCGATGTTTTTAAGCTTCTGGAGCGATTTGAATATCTCATGATTGTGCTCGGCAATATCGGACAGCTCCGGCAGGCTGAAATTCGGCCGGCCCGCCGCGATATTCCGCCACGAGGCACCCCGGCCGTAATTTATCATCACCGGCTGCTGCTGCGCCTCCGACAAATACCGAAACAAGGCGCTGCCCGCGATGCCGCCCCCCGCCACCAGGGTTCGCACCTTAACTACTTTATTAGCCTTGCCGTCCAGACGGGTGATTATCTTATCGTGTACCTTTCGGGGGTACAATTCCCCAAAGGCCAGTTGATTCGACATGGGTGCCCGGGGTGTGGCCTCGCCCACCACCGTCTTGTCGTAGGTCTTGATACTTTGTTTCAAACGCTTGATACACCTCTTGCCCCGGCAGGCCCCCATCCCCAGGCGGGTGGTATGTTTGATCTCATCGACCGAAATAAATTTGCGGTCCCCGATCACCTCCAGAATCTCATCCATCTTGACGTCATCGCAGTGGCATATGTAAGACTCCGATGCTATCGCCTGGTCGTGGGCCTTAAACTCCAGCGCCTCGGGATACTGCTCTTTAACGATGAACCCTCTGACATCCATCAAATCATCCCCGTGCAGATTCAGCGCTTTGACGCGGGCCACGTGTGTCTTGTTTTCATTTCGCTGGATTTTTTCGATAATTCCTTCTCCCAGTTTACGGCCGTTATTATCGACCAGAAACACCTCCGCTTTTTCGGCCGCTTCATATTCGATAGGCAAAAACAGCGTGTCTTTCTTCAGGTTATAGCCAAAAATCGCCAGTCCCGGACACAGATACACGCACTGCATGCATCCTACGCATTTATCGAAATCAATTTCCGGCACGGTGCTGGTCGAAGATTTGGTGATGGCCCCGTGGGGACAGGCAAAGGCACAAGGATTGCAGGCGAAGCCGTAGAGACAGTCGATCAAAACGAACGGTTTTTTCCGCCGTTGGGGCGTCGGTTCAAAAGGCGCCTCGATAACCCGGATCGGCTCCTGCTGAGAATCAATGTATTCTTTGGAAATCCTCAAATAAACATCGTAATTATACGGAATGCCCATGTCATGGAGTATCTCGTAGGCGACCTGCTGGCCCCGCAAAACGGCGCTGGTTCCTTCGCCGATGCGGATGGCGTCGCCGGCCCCCAGGCAATTCCTGCCGAAAATATCGTTGCCCTTAATCAACAACTGATCGTCGGAGACCAGCCCCGTGCAGATGTTGATGGCGTCAATGCCGTCGATTATTTTTTCCGTACCGGGCAGGGGCTGAAAATTCTCACACTCGGCAACCACCGCCCCCACTATCCCGTCGTAATTCTCATTCGGTATGGCCTTTAACAATATATGCGCGCAGATTATCGGAACGCCCAAACGGCGCACGCGATGGGCCTGCACCGGAAAGCCTCCTTCATGGTCCAAAGCTTCGATAATAGCCTTCACTTTCGCCCCCGCCTGCATCAATTGATAAGAGGTCAAATAACCGATGTTGCCCGCCCCCACGGTGAGGACGTTTTTGCCCAGCAGGGTAAATTCGATGTTCATCATCTTCTGGACCACCGCCGCCGTATATACCCCCGGCACGTCGTCGTTCTCAAAGGTGGGCATATAGGGCACCGCGCCGGTGGCCACCACCAGATACTGGGCCTCAACGTAATATATCTCCTCGGTCTGGATATTTTTCACCGCCAGCCGCTTGCCCTGCAGGATGTCCCAGACCGTGGAGTTCAGAAATATCCCCGTATGATCTTTCCCGGCCAGGGTGCGGGCGATTTCATACCCCCGCATGCCCCCGAAATGCTTTTCTTTCTCAAAGAAAAAAAACTGATGCGTCTGCATCAAAAACTGCCCCCCGATATTATCGTTATTATCAATGACAATATTGCATATGTTGTGTTTATTTAATACTTCCCGCACCGCCAGCCCCGCCGGTCCCGCCCCGATAATCGCCACTTCCGTGCGGTAAACATTTATAGGCCTGTCCTTTTGAAAGCTTTGCACCGGAGGCCGGTAATCGCGGGGAATCTCCTGCACCTTTTTAACGCCGTCCGCCTTGGTGATGCAGATGCGCCTTATCTGGCCGTCCACCAGCATCTCGCAGGCCCCGCATTTGCCGATCCCGCACTCCAGCGACCGGTTGCGGTTCTGCAGACTGTGAGTGTGGACCGGATAACCCGCCTGGTGCAGGGCCGCGGCGATAGTAAATCCTTTTTCTCCTTCTATCTTCTTTCCGTCATATTCAAACTGTACCTTTTCCTGAGGTTCAATCTCCAAGACGGGATGTTTATTTATTTTCCGCATAAGCGATACTCCAATAAAAAAATATCGATCCCTATCAATATTATAAGCCTTGCCCCATGACAATTCACGTACTTTTTCCGCCGGTTCATAAACGCCGTTTATGCGGTATTTTCTTAAACGAAAGCCCTTTAATCCCCCACCCCGGGTGTTGTCGTACGGCTGCCGCAGTGCGGCTCAGGTACGTTTGCAGCCTGCTTGGCCGCCGCCGCTGGAAAGAGAATTTTCTTTTTAATTAAAATGATTACAGACGACCCCGCCTCTATATTTTAACATCGGTCAATATTACTTAACCAGACCGTTTTACAGAATCTCATGCCGAGCGCCGCGAAGCATCTGTCCTTGGAATGGGATTTTTCCCCTTGCCAGGGTGAGATTCTTGGCGGTGCTCAGGATGACAAATTGCATATGTATTTTAACCGGCCGCTGAGGTTTCGGCGGCTTGTTCTCGGGGGGTTCTTCGCCGTTCGCGTGAACGCGTCAGGGCAATGCAATCCCGCGCCGGTATCCGCATATCCATCGGCAATCCATAATCATTGTGGTCCAGATATTCACCGGCCGCTCCCGCCGCGCGGCCCAACGCAAACACCAGAAACGCAATATCGCACACCCGACGCACCGTCAGATGCTTCTCCTGGAGGGCCCTCCAGAAATTGCCTAACACCACGGTGGCAATCGCCCCGTCCACGTTGACCGCCCAGACGTTGCGGGCGATGCCCAGCTCCTTTAATTCATGGGCCAACATATGGTAAAAATCCAGAAAAACGTTGCATAAACCCTTCTCTTCCAGATAGGCGGCAATTACTCGTTCCCGCGGATCGTAGTTGACCGGATCGTTGCGGAAGACCGGGTGACCCAGACAGGGTATGCGGTCGTAATCGACACCCGCCTCTTTGGCGGCGCTGCGGACCTTGGCGAATCTCACCGCCTCTTTCTTGACCAGTTCGCGCAAATTGACATCATGATTGGGATTATAGGGATCTTCGATCTCTATCCCCTGGAAGACCCGCAGCAGGTACTCCACCGCCTGTTGACCGTTGCCCCCGTGCACCTGACCCAGGCAGGCCAAAGTAGCAATCATGGCGGTATTGGGGGCATTGCCCGCCGACGCCGACAGCTTCGCCCCCTGGGCGGAAATCGTCCCCGGCCCGTTGGACAGACCGGCAATCAGACATTTCTCCATCAGTTCCACTTCAAAATCGCGTAATTGCTCGCCCGTCCAGGCCAAGAGCAGCGATTCCACAAACGATCCCTTCTTCATCTCCTCGTCCAGCGGATATCCGTAGAGCCGCGGGGTAATCCCATCGTTGGAGGAGGCATGACTGGCGTTGCGCATGTCCCGCCGCGCCACGCTGGCGCCCACCGCCTGGCTCAACTGCTTAATCTGCGAGGCGTAAGGCTCCGGTATCGTCCCTTTATGCAGCAATAGATTCGACGGAAGCTGCTTTCCGTGGCCCTTGTAATCGACAAACCACGGATTTAACGTCAAGGGCTTCGAGGGTTTGAAGTCCCGTTCCATCTCCAGGACGTCCCAGATCAAAGCCGCCGCCTCCGGCAGATGATGCAGCGAGGTTATCCGGATGCCCCTGTTCAGGGCCTGGGCCAACTCGTCGGTTTTTTCATATTTTTTATTTGGATCAAACGGTTCTATGCCGAAGTAGTCGTCGAACAGTTTCATCTTGGCCGGCGCCGTCGTCTCTTTGCCTTCCACCACCGCCCCGGCGTGACCTAAGGAAAGTTCAAATTTCTCCAGGATGGCCCCGGTGATATAGGCGATGATGGGTTTAGGGTATTTCGTCTTGACGAGCATCTCCACCGCTTCTTTCTCATAAAGCCCGCCCGGCTCAATGTATGCCACGACCATCCTGGTGCGTTCGTCCTTGCGGGCCAAATCCAGCAGGTCCTTCAAGGGCATCAGGATCAAAAGATCCTTGCCCGTCGAAATCCCATAGGTGGTCCCCAGGCCGGCGCTGAGCAGATAAGAGGCCATGGTGTTGACCATATTGCCGCTGTTGGAAATAATCGCCACCGAACCGGGCCGAAAACTCTCGTCCGGATTGTCGCTGCCCACCGCCCCCACGCGCATCCTATCGTAGGTGTTGATCATGCCCAGCGAGTTGCAGCCCACCACGTCGATATGGGCCTGGCCGCACATCTGGGCGATCTTGGCCGTCACCTCGACGGATACGTGCTCGGTCACGACGAATATCGTCTCTACGGTTTCCTTGCAGTGCTCGACCACCTCTTTGACCTCGGCATAGACCGCCTGGGGGGGCGAATAAACCATTATCTTATTGGGCTGTCTCTTCTTGGGCAGCTTCTTGATCAACTCTTCCACCGTGGGAAAGACGGGTATGGGTTCGCCCCCGGCAACCTCCAGAAACTGACCTTCCTTGCCCAGTGCCCACCCCCCTATTATGTTGCCGCAGTACTTCTGGGAGGTCACGCTCACCGTGCTCGCCTCCCTGCCGGTGATATTCGAGACCGCTACCCGGTCGCCTGCTCTTAAAAGGTCGCTTAATTTTTTAGCTCTCATTGGGCACCTCCGATCTCCTGCCAGGTCTTTGCGAATTTGGCGGCGTATTCGGCCACCTGGGTCACCGGGCTATCGGGGCCGAAAATCACATAAGGAACCCCCAGCGAATCCAGCGTGTCTCTCATCGTCAGCAATCCCTGAGTCAGACGCGGACCGCCCCGACCCACGATCACGGGCTTATGAATGGGACCGTTCTCGTCCACGTAGTTTTGCAGGGCGTCGGCGATGGCCTTAAAGGTCACGTCGATAAGGGTGTTATTGGCCTTACCGCCTAATATCAGCAGCAGCTTGGCCTTGCCCAACAAATGATCAAAACATATCTTGGCCGTCCCGTACATCCGCTCATAGGGGGGATTGCCTCCAAAATCCGACAGTATGATGGGATCGCCGCCGAACTGCATCAGGGTCTCGGTCACTATGGTCGAGGCCCCGCCCCCGAACAGAATCGGCAATACGCAACTGCCCTGCAACTCTGCCGCATGCGCCTGCCCCCGGTGACTGGAGGCGTTCCAGGCGGCCATCTCCTCCTCGAAAAGCGTTACATTGGCGGGGTACTCGGGCAGTTTGAAACCGAGATTCTTAAACTTGAAGTTCGCTTCGTCAAAAACCGCCTTGAAATCGCAGGCGTATGGTTTGCCCTCAGGCGTGATCCGCCACGGATTCACCTCGCACGTCCGCATCCCCGTCGAGGTGAACATGTCCCAAAAATCCACCAAACTCCGCGACAATAGGCTCACCACCCCTTTGGGACACCCCAGATCCGCCAGAACCTCGCTGGCCTGATAAGCGCCCAGGCCCTTATAAACGTCAATCGGAATGGTCCTTTTCTTCTCCGGTGCCACCTCCTCAATGTCCATCCCCCCCACCAGCGAAACCGTCAAAGACGGACCCATGTAACGCGAATCGTAGGTGATCGCCGAGTACACCTCCATCTCCGAGGGGATGTACTGCACCAGATAGGTGGTCCGGACCAGGTTGCCGTTCACCTCCCGCCCCAATTCGTGCTTCAATTCCCGTTGGGCCTCCACGTGATCCCGGACCTCTCTGATCGCCCCGGCCTTGCCGCGCCTGCCGGAAAGTACGTCGGGCTTGACCAACGCCCTGCCCCCCCAGCGGCTCAGGGCATTTCTGATCTCCGATCCGCCGGCCTCGGCGGTCAGGTACTCGGGCGCCGGGATATTAAAGCGCGTCGCCAGATGTTCCAAGAAGGGTAATTCCGTTATCTGTGCCATAATCTGTTCCTTTTCTCCGCTGCTGCTGGCCTTTTATACGGCGGCAGGGCGGCGTAAAAAGTTTTTAATATAAATATACCGGTCGGCCCCAACTTTTCGGGGATTCTTCCGCCGATTTGTGATCGAAATAGGAAATTCCTGACGGCTTCTACGGTCGGGTGATTTTCTTTTACCCCCCGTAAATCTGGAATGAAACAGCCAAGTCATGACTGCTTAAATCAGGGTTATTCTCCTACCCAAATTCCTCGTTACAGGCTACTTCCCTTAAAAATCCACGAACATAAGATGATAAAACTTAAAACTTTAATTGTCAAGTAAATCCCCCATTTTTGCCGAATTTTTCCGGCCGGGACCGATATTTTATTACAAATTTATCTCAATATTGCCCACCATCAATATAAAACTAGGCAGCGACCAAGGGCATCGGGTTTAAAAAAAGGGCGAGGCGCCGTGCCTCGCCCAAAGAGGAGGAAAAAGTAATAGTTTGTGATATTTGTAAGGCGCCGCCTGACGGGCTGATTTTATCAGATTGCACGCTGCGCTCGGAATGACAGAGGCGTCGCCAAGGATGATAATACAAGGTTTTATAGTAACATTTTAGTATTTCAAGATCATGGTGGGCAGCCTGGTGGGGCTCATCAGTTTAAATATGGGAATAATGGGTTCGCGGGCGGCACCGCGGCGCTGCATCGCGGGGTCTATTTGCAGGAGCTGAGCACGGCCGGTGCGTTGGGCGGCCTGCTGTTGCTGTTGGCCGCGGGCGCCGGTACGTTGGGCCTGGGCCACCTGCTGGCGTTGGCCTCTCTGGGCCTGGGCCTCGGCGGTCCGGGTGGATACGCGGGGCAGGAGGGCGTCCATGGCGTTCCAGCGGATGACGTTGTCGTTGG
>Ga0111186_1129_pt1 | contig 11063 bp, 9 predicted proteins | sample DeeMarSWOR324_28_FD_80243 | JGI IMG/M metagenome (GOLD analysis project Ga0111186, IMG submission 80243) | Phycisphaerae bacterium SM23_30 | reverse complement strand
CAGTTTTGTGCTCATCAGTTGTTCTCCAGAAAATCGGTTTTGCCGGTCCGCCCGACAACCCGTTCCCTGGGCCGCCGATCCAGCGGAATTTGCCGGCTGCAACTAATACTACAGCGCAAGATAACTGATTTTACGTAGAAAAACAGTGTTTTTGATACTGATATTGCGGTTCATAAGCCTCAAAAAGGCCTAAATTGCGCTGTAGTACTAACGATACCAGCGAAATTAAATATTTTCATACAGGCGTGCCGAAAGCATACGGAGCAATGTAATCCACCGGCTATTGTCACTCCTCCGGCGAAACCCGCACGGGCTTACACGCTCTTTGTTCCCAATAACGACAGCGACAAGAAATTTGACCGTCGTCAGGAGCAGCTGACGAGCAAGATCGCCCACCCGCATCGCCTGGATGAAAAGGACACACTGTACTATATGTGGCCGTTAGATGAAAGCAACGATCCTTCTCCGCGTTCGCATGCAGAGTTGCTCTGCCAAGAGGCGCGTCACCTGCTGGCATTGGGGTGGGGCATCAATCAGGCAATAGGAAATGGCCGGATTATAACTGATGCTGAAGCTGCTGCACTACCCGGGCGGCACTGGAATCCCTGGGCCGGACATCGCCCTGGGAAGATGCAGTGGCGCGTTCCAAAGATTGGTTCTTTTAGTGATCTGGAACGGGTACATCAGTCATTTCTGCAGCGTGTTAACGGCAAGCAGTACCGACCACCGCTAAAGCTCAGCCGATTCGACACCGTTACTTACCATAGCGCCGCTAGCTTGCCTCCACGTGACTATGCGGCCTTCGAGTTGCCCGAGGGCGTCGCCTTCCGTCAGGTTGACGTAGCCCGGGTCGCTGCCATGCTGCGCTCATTATCCTGCCGGAGCGCTAAAGCGGATGCGCACAAGTTCCATGTCAATGATCGAGTTATAGACTCGGAGATATATGTCGCCGGTCATGTTAAGGGCACAAAGCGCACTCCGCCCCGCTTTTCTTACCTGCCGCTGGCCGCTATTGGATTACGCGCGAAGTTCAAATCCAAAACTGCACAACATGTCGTCAGTGCTAACAAATTGAAAAACATGCCATTAATAGAATTATTGTATCAAATCCCATAATCCCTTTAAATGACCATAAATGAAATATATACTTACCCTCCACTTTGTCAACATAAATATAAAATATTTTCCGAATTCTTTCTTCTTTATTGTTATCCTCTAGCCACCGTAAAGGCTTTTCACCCTTAATATCATCTAAGCAACATTTACTATGTTCTTCGAGGCGCAAATCACACACAAGTGTTTGCAACCACAATATTTGCACGTCCAGGGAGGACGGCCTCGAGGGTCGGGCATTTTAAATCTGTTGACTCTGGAAATTTTGCTTAAGGAAAATCAGTTTTCAACCATAAAATAAATTGTGGTAATTACAGAATTTACAGGTATATTTTTTCTTTAAAAAGGCTTGCGGCGGCTCGGCAGGTCTGGGATTATGGGGTACCGAGCTGCACCTGCAAGCCTTAGTTTTTCTATTTGTACTCCCTTGGTCGTTTGGAGAGCTACGCCTAATGTCATTTTTATTACAACCTCTTGCACAGCAATAACTTATTTTACCATAAAAATCCTGCTGCCCACCGGATGCCTTCCGTATATGACGGCATTTTTCAGGACCTGTCGTAATTTCCATTCTGTTAACGGAGGTTTCTTTTATGTAGGATTGGCAATGCTTGTCCTCTGTTGAGGATCGATTCCTTGACCGGACGCCGTCATTTTTACAAATTTTCATTTGTTTGGTTTTTTCTTACGATTATTTTCTATAAGTTGCCAGCCAGCCGGAGTTGCCTATTTCGATGCGTTTGATCTTAACGATGTTAAGTTTGCTCCATCGAGCATTTAGATAATTGGCGAGAAATGCGTTTTTGTCAGTCGGTTCAGTTCTATCGTCGGGAATAAACCAGGTATCCTCATGAAGTTCCGGCGGTTTTGTTTTTTTCTTTTTTTTGCTTTTCTGCGCCATAATAAATAATCACCTTAAATTCTTTAGCTCGGCACTGCCGGCAAACATGATTGCCTGCCGGAGAAGCTCGCTGTTTTGCTTCATGATAATGCGCATCTGTTCACAAGCCTTCCGGGTGGGTTGGAGCCAGATTTTCCGCTGCGCGCAAGATTCAGCAGATTTTTGCAGATACCCTAACGACGAGTCTAATCGATCACAATATACGGTTAAATCGATCAGCCGGGGAGGAACTTCTCTAAGAGTGCTACCAGCGGGGATTTGTTCTTTTAACTCAGAATTTTCATCCATCGAGAATATCGGAACGAGGTATTCTTCAGGGATCAGGGCCCCGAGTTTATCCAGGGAATTTTTCAGCGCTATGGCTTCATTAATGTCATTTTCGGCCCGCTCCTTGATGATATTATAAGCCTGCGTTATATAGGCCAGTGTCATTAAGCGCAGGTCTTCGGAAGCGGGGGAAGGTTTCTGTTTGCGGGTTAAAACTGTTCGGGTCGGCATGGGGGGACCTAAAAAACCGTCGGGTCCGACGGCCATATCAAAGCCAAGGTAGCCAATAACCAACGGCCGATCGAAGATCTCCTCGATATTGATGCTGCGAGACGAAGCCGCCACTATTTTTACCGAGCCGCCCGGCAAGATGGCTTCTTTCCCATCTTTAGTGACTGTTTGCAGGATGGATTTTAGGGATTCGTTCAAGGTCTGGAGGGCTCGGGTGTAACTTTCAACGTTGGTGGTTGGGGTATCCTCTCCGGAGGGCGATTCCGCGGTAAATAATCGTACGGGCCTTGCAGCCCCAACCGTCAGCCCGGCAGAGGCTGCTTCGGCGGAACGAAGGGAAACATTTAATTTCCGGGTAAGGTAGATCCGGGAGATTACGCGGAGGTAATTGGTATTTTCTCTGGTTGAGGCGTAATTGAGTAAAAAATCGTGGTTTTCCCTTTCCCATTGCCGGATATTACGATACAGAGACAGCATATCGATGCCATATGTTTTAGCCTGGGCAATGGTTATGGTGCCACAGGCAGAATCGGCGCCGAGTAAACTCAATCCAACGGGTACCCCTTTTACGGGTATGCCCAGATTAAAGCCCTGACCTCTTCGTATGGAAAAGGTGTAGGTAGGAAAACTGGCTAGCGGGGCCAGGTTCCAGTTATTATCCGAACCGGCGTTTAACCAATCCCTGGGGAGTCGTAATTTTGGTGTATGCGGGGCGAACGAGTGATCATAGAAATTAACGAACTCATTAGGATCTAACCGGGCGACGTGATATTCCAGGGGCAGAAAGTTATTTTTGACGTAATCGTCATGTTGATTTTCCACGGTTTGTTGGACCAGGAAAATATCCCCGACCTGTAGATCTTCGCTTAAAGGGTATATAGGAATGATCTGGCTGGCCCGGATTACCATACACCAGTTTCGAGCTGTTTGAGAGAGATATTTCTCATTTATAGATCCGGGACAGCCGGTCAAAAATATTACCGTCAGGAGGCTATAAATAAAACATAGTTTTTTCATGATATGGACTTCAGATAGCGGCGTTACGAAGTCAAGGACCAAGCCCTATATAGAAGCGCGACCAAGAATAAGTTACTCCCTCTTCCCGGAATCATGAGCGCATCCGGGCATATTCTCTAAAAAATATAGGGCCCGGATGAGGAAGTCCGTATGGAGCATACGCCGGGCCCAATTGGCTTATTTTGTGGAATCGGGGGCAATAGCCTTTCATCCCCGTTTCACCCGGACCACGAATTAGCCTCTATAAGATATATACGCAAAAATCTGATTATCTCGCCGAAAAAACGTAAAAAAATTTCAAAAGATCCGGGATTTTTAGATAATTTTCCGCGCCGTATGGCAGGGTACGAGTGGTTTGGTTGCTAAATGATGTTAGATTTGAGATTGACATTAATATTTCCGTGATAGGCTATCAGGTGGTTTGTTTTTCCATATATCTCCTAAAACATTGCCTTATAAGAAGTTAGAGCAATTAAACTATTTGACAATAATTGACAAAACCTTTATAATGTATTCGAAATGTCGATGTTGTAGAAACCGGTTTTTTTTGTTTAGAGATCATACAATGCCTTTCAGTCAACATAAGTACTGATAGAGATTGACTTTATTGTGGCAGAGGTAATTCGATCAGTGGCATTGATTTTAACAACTACGAGTCAAAATTTTAATTTAACCGCCTTTATAGATAAATGGTCAGAGTTAAATTATGTTATTATCTCAGCGGGACGTCATGAGTCGGGGGGATGCCGGAAATGAAAAGCGATGAAACGAAGATGGGTGGCACAAAAAGGACGTTTCAGACCACTTTGTGGACGGATATCTGGAACGCCGGCTCAGGGAATGATGCCACCCGCCAATCCAGCCTCGAAAATTTATTAAAGAGATACTGGAAACCGGTTTATTGTTATCTCCGCCGTAAAGGTCATGACAACGAGCAGGCCAAGGATTTGACCCAGGGTTTCTTTCAGGTGGTGCTGGACCGTAAATTGATACAACGGGCGGATCGAAGCCAGGGGCGTTTTCGAACCTTTTTATTAACCGCCCTGGATCGGTATCTCATCAGCGTGCACCGTAATAAAAGCGCCCGGAAACGAATCCCCGAACATAAATTTGTTCAACTGGATCAGGTTGATTTGGCTGCGTTGTCGGGCCCAACTGAGAATTTAACCCCTGAAGAATCCTTCAATTACACCTGGGTATCTTCATTGCTGGATCAAATACTGACTGATGTAGAAGCTGAATGTCGCAGTCGAGACATGAAAATCCACTGGAAAGTTTTTAATGACAGGATCTTACAGCCTATTATTGAGGACACCGCGGCGGCACCATTATCTGATATCTGCCGGAAATACGGGATTGATAGCGAGGCCAGGGCTTCAAATATGATTTACACCGTTAAAAGGCGTTTCCAGGCCGCCTTGAAGCGACACCTCCGTCAATCGGTGTCCTCCGAGGCGGAGGTCGGTGAGGAGCTGGAGGAAATAATGCAATTTTTCGCCAAAAATCTGGCGATATAAAAAATTTTTTGCGTATATATGTATGTAAGAAGAATCATGTGGATTTACATTTAGAGGCACACACAATTTACAACCGATACAGAGGTGGGTATATGGCTAGAAATAAATCGACTTTTGGCCTGAGACTTGAACAACTGGCAAATCTTATGGCTGTAGGTTTGGAGCAAATTGAAACTGATTACGAAGACAATAAGGATCAAACAGCGGCCGGTCTGTTGCGTATTTGCCTGGAACGTTGCTTATCCGACGATTCAGCTTTACTGGATTATATCCAGGTTGATATGGAACGGCTGGGACGCGTTATTGGTTCATTGCCCGGTAAGTCGCTGGGCGAGTTGTTACAGAACTCAGATACTGATATCGGCTTATTGCAATCTATAAAAACATACTACAAAAAACTGAGTTACTCGGCTGCTTCCGAAACGGAAAGCGCCATTGCCATCACGATTTACTACGCCGCCCTGGCCGGTTCACTGGTGTATCACAAGAAGAATATCTCTCAGACGTCTGTCGATATGCTTGAGCAATATTTTGCCTTGCTGGCCGAAAAAGAATGGATGGTGCCGGAATTGAAAAAGTTATTCACACAAGCCCGTACAATTCGCCAAGACAAGCGAGGTGACGTATGAACGACAGCACTCAAAACAAATCCGGCAGAAAAGAAAATATACCAACTACGAGACTTCAAGCGATAGTAAATTTTAACATGGCGGCCAATTAGCGACAAAATTTACGAAAATGGCTATATATATATCCCTGGCACGGAACAAACACGAAGGTAAAAAGGATTCCATCTGAAATTGCACCAGGACAAAAAGCTTTTCGTTTATTTAAGTTCCGTTTAGCAGAATGAAAAAAGACAAAGAAGATGAGTCTGGGAATATTGGCGATTTGCCCCCGGCAAGTCGGCTTTCCGAGGAGGAAAAGTATAAGCTTTCCACGCCTCCGCCACGGATAGAGGGTTACCACATTACCAACATGTTGGGTGAAGGAGGGATGGGCGTAGTATATCTGGCGGAGCAGCGCGAGCCTGTCAAACGCCGGGTGGCTATAAAGATTATTAAGCCCGGCATGGATTCCCAACAGGTTCTGGCGCGTTTCGAGGCGGAAAAACAGGCGCTGGCGCTCTTGGATCATCCTAATGTGGCCCAGGTTCACGACGCCGGCACCACTGAGACAGGCCGACCTTACTTTGTGATGGAATTCGTCAAGGGTTTGCCCGTTACGGAATACTGTGACGGGCATAAGCTCGACATAGAGGAAAGGCTAAAACTTTTCGCACAAGTATGTGACGCTATTCATTACGCCCACCAAAAAGGTATCATCCATCGTGATGTTAAACCTACCAATATCCTGGTTTCAATTGAAGGCGACCAGGTGATACCCAAAGTAATCGATTTTGGAGTAGCCAAGGCCATCAGTCAGACTTTGACGGAGCGGTCCTTTTTCACCGAGTACGGTCAGATTATCGGTACTCCGGAATATATGAGCCCTGAGCAGGCGGACATCGCCGCTTGGGATATTGACATCCGTTCGGACATTTATTCGTTAGGCGTACTGCTTTATGAGTTATTGACCGGGGTTCTGCCGTTTGATCTCAAAACGCTGCGGGAAGCGGCTTTTGGCGAGATTCAGAGGATCATCCGGGAAGAGGACCCGCCTTCGCCCAGCACCAAGTTATCCAGTCTGGGCGAAGCAGCAAAGGCGATTGCCCAAAAACGCCGCACCGAAGTCGGTTCTTTATCCAAAAAGCTGCACCGAGAACTCGAGTGGATACCGCTCAAAGCCATGCGTAAGGATCGCCGGGAACGTTACCGTTCCGCCTCCGAGCTTGCTGACGATATTGGTAATTACTTGCAAGGTTCTCCATTGATCGCCGGTCCGGAAACGGCCGCCTACCAGATCAAAAAATTTGTACGAAAGAATCGAGCCCTGGTCACCGGCATAACTTCGGTTCTGATAGTGTTGATTGCCGGTATTATTATTACCACTATTTTTGCTAAGCGAGAATTTCAGGCCCGAAACGAGGCCGAGCGACAAACCTACATAGCCCAAATTCGGTTGGTTCAGGCTTATATGGCTGATAACAATTACGAGCAGGCTAATAACACCCTCTGGGAAACCAGGGAATCGCTGCGCCATTGGGAATGGGGATATCTGTTAAATCTGTGTAACCTCGAACTATATATATTTCCAGACCAGCGAGAAGCTGCTTATAGTCCCGACGGGAAATATGTCGTAACGTCATCTCAAAATGGCACTTTGTCTCTCTGGGATGCTTACGATGGCAGTTTAATCCGGACCATGCCCGGCCAGATGAGATCCGGCATAACGCCTACTTTTAATCCCGAGGGAAAGCAGATTATAACCGGATCACAGGATGGCATAGTGGAAATCCGCAACGTTGAAAGCGGAACAATTGTGGGTGCCTTGCCGAGTCAACAAGGTATTGTTTCAGCAGTGGCTTTCAGCCCTGATCAATCATATATCGTGACGGGTTCCCATAACAAAGAACTCCATATCTGGGATGCGCAAACATACGCACTTATTATCGATTTTGATGATTATAATGCCGCCATTCTAACAGTGATGTTCAGTCCTGACGGGAGTAAAATTTTAGCTTATTGTTTCGATGATGTAACACAAGCTTCAACTATTGATATACGAGAAATTTCCATTGAAAAGGTCCAAAATATCTCCATAGAGGGTAAAGGGTATCGCGTCATAACCGCCGACAGGTTATCTCTTCAGGGCGAGAGCCCGGTTTTTAGCCCCGACGGGAGGTTGCTACTCTGGGTCAATGGAGTTCGAGCAAATATTACCGATTTAGAAACGGGCCAACAAAGGGCTTCATGGATAGCGCACAAAGGAAAAGTTTCAATAGCCTGTTTCAGCCCCGACGGCAACAGAATAGTCACCGGATCATCGAACGGTATGGCTAAGGTGTGGAATGTGGAGGAAGTAATCGCCGAACGGCCAATTGAATTGACGCTCGATCACGGCGAACCTGTGATAGTAACAGACTTTAGTCCTGATGGAGAACTGATGCTCACGGCATCTTCAAACGGGCTTCTCAAAGTGTGGGAGACGGGAACAGGATATGAGATAAGTGTGTTTAATGGCCACGTTTTTGGCGTTCATACCGCCGCTTTCAGCCCGGATAGCAGATATATCGTAACCGCGGCCGCAGATCAGACAGTGAGGGTGTGGGATTCTTACTATTCACCCGGCCGATCCGCCTTAATACACTCAACAGCGCGACTTGATACCATGTCGGTTGTCGCAGATAGGACAGGTACCGTTGAAACTCGGGTCGCCGTGCTTTCATCACACTCGCCCGGTCGGCAAATTGACATTCTTAACCTGGAACAGAATAGTCAATTGGTATCTTTTGCCGGCTATGCCGGATCCGTTAGCAGGGGGGGCGTCTCCCTGAGCTCTGACAGCAAGCGGATCGCGGCAACTCTGGATGAGTTTACTCCGGTGGTAATCGACCTTGCTTCCCAGAGCGTTCAAGCCATATTTCGAGGCCATCAAGGGAAAATTTGCAGCGTCAACTTCAGCCCCGATAACTTAAAGATCTTATCGACGTCCCATGACCGTACTGCCCGGATTTGGGATTCCTCCTCTGGAAAGGAGTTACTGGTTCTGCAGGGCCATGAAGATATCGTTCGTTGGGGCGCTTTCAGCCCGGACGGGAACCATATAGTAACCGCCTCTGATGACAAGAAAGTGATCGTCTGGAATAGTGATACAGATGATATAATTCACGTGCTTGAAGCTCATACCGGATGCGTTAGCCATGTGGGTTTCAGTTATGATGGCACCAAAATTGTAACCTCGTCTGCCGACAACACGGCCATGATATGGAACGCACAAAACGGCAAGCTGGAACTCAAGCTTGAAGGACATAGTGATTCGGTATACTTCGGCTCATTCAGTCCGGACGACAATAGGGTTGTAACATCTTCCAAGGATGGTACATGCAAAGTCTGGGATGCCCTTACGGGGGAAGAACTGGCGATATTGAGAGGTCATTTACAAGAAGTAACATCGTCTTTCTTTGTTGACGGCGGCTCGTCCATACTGTCAACTTCTTTTGATGGGTGTTTGCGGAAATGGGAAGCCGCGCCCTGGCGTGTTGCCGAGCTTCCCGGCGACGACTCCTTGGAAGAGGCGGAACGCTTCGACTTGTTGCGCAAACAGGCAACTCCTGCCCGACCCATCGAGGCTTTCAGGCGTTTCCCCACAACCTTGGTGATCATAACCGGCAAAAATATATTTCTTGATTGCATGGAGAGGTTCCGGGGAACACTGCAATCAGATATCGCAGTTGAACAGCCTTTTCAGGACCTGCTAATCCTCAATAAAAGCATGCGGAATGCACTGGCGCGCCTGTGTTTTTACGAAGGCGACCGCATCGTAAGCATCGGAGCAAGAAAGATTACCGATTATGGCGTCGCCGTCCAGGCCGTCGAAGATCTGTTGAAACAGATCCGCGCCCGGGAACAACCTGAAATGACAATTCAAATTCAACGCCAGGAGCAAATGCTTACCGTGAAATTTATATTTATCCCTCCGAGCAGCATGATCGAGCGCGAGGTATCATTACCCCGGGAGGAGCTTCTGGCATTTTTCCAGACACAGCGTAACGAAATTGATGAAAAACGTACTTTTATTCTGGATATAAACCAAACGAGAGCGCAGGATAGAGGAGAATCTATCCTGGAGCCAAATGGGTTGAATGGTTTATGGGTGCCTTATCTATTAGAAGCTGCTGAAAAACAACATTTGTTTCAACTTGGTCTGGCATTTGATGACAGGATGGTTCAGATCAACGACCAGCCCATAACCAGCATCGCTGGTCTTGGTGCCATCTATGACGATATAATCCAGTCTCTGAGAACAAATGATGAATACGCCTTTTCCCTCAAAATTGAACAAGGAGAATTTCAGACACTACTGTTGACTATTAAAACCCGGTAAGGGCTTTTTGCCCGGAACGCCCGCCGGCTAAACTACCTTCTTAAGTGAAAGTTATTTTTTTGTATGTTTACAAAAAGTGTAGGAGAGAGTAAATAATATCTAAACTCGAAAGGAGATAAAAAAATGAATGAACAGCAACCGGACAGATGTAAGGGATACGATTTATCTTTATATCCCCTTAACCTTGGTCTTGGGCCTCGGGCAGAGTTGATGTTGTATCTTCTCGAGGAGACCGCCCTAAAAGAACTCTTCACCAGGCCGTTAAAGGAAATTCTAGAGGAGCATAAGAAAAAGATCAATTTATTTTTAAAAGAAATACCGGGCCTTCTGGCTTTATTGCTTGCGGAATGTTCGATACGGGACGAGGTTAACAAAATTTCCAACGACATGCCCGAAGCGCAAGCCATGTTGCAGGCAATAAATGATTTATTGAATACCAATCCCCTGCAACGCGGAGATACCCTTCAAAAAATCATGCAGGAAGATTATGCCCCGGATAATGATTTTAAAAATTATTCAACGCGTTTATGGGAATCAGGCTATCCTCTTCTCTATCATTCAATACCGGATGAGAAAAGGGAAGAAGTGCAAAAATTGTTCAAACCAAAACAAGAAGGTGGATATGACTTTCTAAGCCATTTAGGGAACTGGTCCTATCGAGATTTATTCTCTAAACCCAAGAGCGCTTGTACGAACGAACAAACAGTTATAATTAGGATGGCAAAAAGCCTGGGAGTATTAACGCTCAACGGTGAGATGGGAAACGCGTGCTGTTGCCGGCAGACAGGTGGTTGCCGCGAAACGGAAATCGTGTGGTTCTACTGCATGGAGGATGAAGAAGGGGAGTGCGTGGCGTTCAGCAATACATGTGATGATATTAGTTGATTGCGATCAATAAATTATCGAAAAAACACCGCGGGGATAAACCTAAGGACTTGTTAATAATTAAAGTTTCATATATGCAGTTGCCGATATCGGCGGTATGAATACCGCAAGGAAGCATAAAACGTCTATCCCCCAAGGGGATCAAT
>Ga0111186_1128_pt1 | contig 11096 bp, 10 predicted proteins | sample DeeMarSWOR324_28_FD_80243 | JGI IMG/M metagenome (GOLD analysis project Ga0111186, IMG submission 80243) | Phycisphaerae bacterium SM23_30 | reverse complement strand
GGTGAGGCTGTCGCGTTCAATAATACCGCGGAGGTGCTCGCGGGGCACGGCGGGCAAGAGGGAATCGAGGGTGATTTTATTGAGATTATAAAGCGACTCAATGGTGGTTTTAACGGTGAGGGAAGGAAAATCGCTGGCGAAGAGTAATTTTTCCATGACGCCGCATTCGTAAGCGAGGATCAAGGATCGATAAGCCAGCCAGGGGCTGGCGGCCAGGCCGGCGACGTCGGCGTAAACGTTGGGGTGTTTAGCGAGCAGGGAGACGGTCTGCTCCACCCAGGGATAACCCAGATGAGAAACGACCATTTTCAAAGAGGTGAAACAGCGGGCGATTTCGTCGAGTAACTGGGGTTGAGCATACTCCAGAAAGGCCGAGGCAGGCAAGGTCATACCCTGCAAGAAGTAAACAGGCATGGACAACTGCTGCGCCAATTCGCAGAGCCGCATAATCCGGGTATCACAAGGATGCATTCCCTGGCAGGCGGGACTAAGGGTCAGGCCCAGGAAGCCCTTTTCCCGCTGGAGGCGGCACAACTGATCACAAGCGTTTTTATCGGCAGGATCGATGCCGGCAAAACCGATTAATTTCTGAGGATGGGCGGCGACATAATTGCTGATGAAATGGTTGGATAATTCGACGTCGAGGTGTCGGCTTACAAAACCGAGAACAAAAACGGCCCGGGCCGGATCGGAGCCTTCCAGGTGGAGATTGGGCTGAGCGGATTCGGTACGGGGCTGAGCCAAACATGAAAAGTCAACGGCCCGGCCCAGTTCGGAGCGACTGGACCAAATGTGGCTATGGCAATCAATAGTCATAAGTCTAGCATTTTCAGGCGGATACGTACGACGTTGGCCGTAAAGGGGTCGGTTTAATAATGATAGAATTAATCAGTCAATCAGGCCTCGTACGGTAAATTTCGGACAGTATAGGCATCGGGGGGGCGATGGTCAAGGATAATAATACAAACATTTGTCGGCTACGGCTTTAGGTGCTTTTGCGTGCGGATAAGTTAGTAAAATACCGCCGTTTTGAAGGTTAAATCCGGTTGCATTGAGACCGAAAATGCGATAAAGTGATGCCCAGAGGAGGCAAGAAAGGTATTGGGGAATGGTGTAATGGTAGCACGAGTGACTCTGGATCACTTAGTCTAGGTTCGAATCCTAGTTCCCCAGTGTTATGGTCCCGATTGCAAGGGTCGGGATGTCTTTTGGGCCAGTCGCTTATGGTATTTTGGCCGCCAACTGTCTTAAGAGAATGATATATTAAGCACGATGCCCTTTGATGCGACGGAAATCAAAACTCTAATAATTGATGTTATGAAAATTCGTTTCGTTGAGCCCAGTAAATATTTCGCTCATCGGAAAGAAGACACTTCCAGTATGGGATATTTCGATATTGCACGGGATACATTACTTGCGATTGAATTGAATTGTCCGATTTGGTTGATTGGGATTAAGGAACATTGAACCAATAGAGCATTCAGAGAACATATCATGGTGAAGAAAAAGGCAAAAAAGAACACGATGTACCGACGATGGTCAACCGCGGAGGTCAGGATTCTCAAGAGATATTACCGCAATTTTAGCACCCGGGAGGTAGCGGAGAAGTTGGCGCGCACGGGCAGAGCCATAGAAGCCAAGGCACACGCACTGGGGCTGTATAAAGCCAAGCAACAAAGCTGGTCGCAAGCGGAAATTAAGCGTCTCCGGAAGTTTTACCCTCACATGAGCACCTATAAAGTGGCGGAAAAGCTGGACCGTACACATAATTCGGCGGGAATGAAGGCATCGGAACTGGGATTGAAAAAGACGAAGAAATATCTCCGGCAGTTAGCGAAAAAGAGGGGTCGTTTTATGAATTAAAAAGGGCAAAGGGGAGATTTAAAGGAGGGAAAGGTGGTGGATGGCGGGGTAGATTAAGGCGCGGGGCAAAGACCTACACTACAGACTTTTTAATGACGAATGACGAAGATCGAATGACGATTCAATGACGAAATCCGAATGACGCATAAGGAGCAGAGAAGGCACGGGGTGTACGGAGGTTAGCCACTCTCTTACGGTCGGGGCTCATTGAGACAACGCGTGGAGCAAAGCCCTACCCTAACATTTACGGGAATTTTACGCGATAGGGAGTTTTCGCCTTTTGGGCGCTATAGATTATGAGGATTTTTTATAATTTTTCGGCGATGAGTTTGCGGGCGGCGTCGAGGGCGTGGGGGATATTTTGAGGATTTTTACCGCCGGCCTGGGCGAGTTGGGGTCGGCCGCCGCCGCCGCCGCCGACGAGGGGGGCAATGTTTTTGACGATGTCGCCGGCACTTAGATTTTTGCTTTCGATCAGGTCGTTAGTGACCGCGGCGAACAACTGCACCCTGTCGTTGTCAGTTCGGGAGGCAAGGACGGTGACGGAGGAGGGGGCCTTTTTTCGAAGCCAATCGATCTGGGAGCGGATAGCCTCCGGGGAGGCCTGGGGGAATGATCCGATGATGATTTTAGTTTCACCGACGGTCCGGGCGTCGTCGAGGAGTTTTTGGGCGGCGGCTTTGAGGTCGAGGCCGGCGCCTTTTTCGAGCTGTTTTTTGAGTTTTTTATTTTCGTGGAGGAGGTTTTGGATGCGGTCGGCGAGCTGGTCGGGGTTGGTTTTGAGCAGGGCGGCGATCTGTTCGAGCTGATCGCTGCGTTGATAAAGCATATCGTTGAGGGCCCGGCCGGTAAGGGCGGTGATGCGTCGGACGCCGGTGGCGACGGATTCTTCGCGAATGATTTTAAAAGAGCCGATGTCGCGGGTGTTGGCGACGTGGGTGCCGCCGCAGAATTCGCGGCTGAAGGCGTGGTCGAGCTGATCGGGATTATCAGCGCCGATGGCGAGGACGCGGACACTTTGGCCGTATTTTTCGGAGAAGAGGGCCATGGCGCCGAGTTTGCGGGCCTGATCGATGGGCAGGACGGCGGCGGCGACGGGGTCGGCGGCGGTGATTTTTTCGTGCACGAGCCGCTCCACCTGCCTGATCTGCTCAGGGGTTAGGGGCCGGGGGTGAGTGAAGTCGAAGCGGAAGTAGTCAGGACCAACGAGGGAACCTTCCTGATGGGCGTGTTCACCCAGGACCTGCTGGAGGGCCCACTGGAGCAGATGGGTGGCGGTATGGTTGCGCCGGGTGTCGCGGCGGGCGGGATCAATGTGGATGGTTGCCTGTTCACCGACAGAGATGTTGGGTGAATCGGTTGATCCGAGGTGGACGGTGGCCTCGCCAATTCGCTGGGTGTCATCGAAGGTGAAGGTTTTATCATCAAAAGAGACGCGACCATGATCGCCGATCTGGCCGCCGGCCTCGGCGTAGGCGCAGGTGCGATCAAAAACAAACCCTACTTTGGCGTGGGCGGGTACTTGGCCATCGGTGAAATATTGATCTTCGAGGATGTAACCAAGCAGTTTTGCCGGGCAATTGTCGGTCTGGTATTTGAGGCTGTCATCGGTGGCAGGCAGTTGGGCGCTGAGGGCATCGGCTTGGTAAGCGAGGTCTTTCTGAGAGGCGCGGGCACGGCGGCGCTGCTGTTCCATGAGTTTATTAAAGCCATCGACATTGACGGTGAGGTTTCTTTCCCGGGCCATCAACTGGGTCAAATCGAGGGGGAAGCCGTAGGTATCGTAGAGGCGGAAGGCCTTTTCACCGGGTAACTCGGTGAGGTTTTCTTGCCGGAGCCGGGCGACGTCGGCTTCAAAGATATCGATGCCGCGTTCGAGGGTTCTGAGGAAGCTTTGTTCTTCGGCTTGAATTACATTTTCGACATGGTGGATGCGCCGAGTTAATTCGGGGAAAATTGAGCCCATAATATCGACGAGGGTGGGGACCAGGCGGTAGATGAAGGGCTGGTGCATATCGAGGAGCAAACCGAAGCGGGTGGCGCGGCGGAGGATTCGCCGGAGGACGTAGCCGCGGCCGTCGTTTCCCGGGGTGGCGCCGTCGGCAATGGCGAAGGTGAGCATGCGGAGATGATCGGCAATGACGCGGAAGGCGTTGTCGTTTTGGGCGCCGAGTTTTCCGGTGTAGCTTTTACCGGTGATTTCAGCAATGTGGTTGATAATGGGGGCAAACAGGTCGGTGTCGTAGTTGCTGTTTTTCTTTTGCAGGACGGCGACGATGCGTTCGAAGCCGGCGCCGGTATCGACGTGGTTGGCGGGCAGTTTAGAGAGGTTTCCCTTTTCGTCGCGCTGGAACTGGATGAAGACGAGGTTCCATAATTCGGTGAAACGGGCGCAGCCGCCGTTGACCCTGCATACATGGTCGGGTTGGTCTTTTTTGTCACAGCGATGGGGTCCGAGGTCGAGGTGAATTTCACTGCAGGGACCACAGGGACCGACTTGGCCCATTTCCCAGAAGTTATCCTTGCGGCCGAAGCTCAGTACTCTTTCGGGGGGGATGCCGGTGTTGGCGAGCCAGAGTTTTTCGGCATCGGTATCGGGGGGCAACCCGTCGGCGGGATCGCCTGCGAAGACGGAGGCCCATAATTTATCAGGTTCGAAGCCCCAAACGTCGGTGAACAACTGCCAGGCCCAGGTGATGGCTTCGGATTTGAAATAATCGCCGAAAGACCAGTTGCCGAGCATCTCGAAAAATGTGTGATGGTAGGTATCCTTGCCAACCTCTTCGAGATCGTTGTGTTTGCCGCTGACGCGGATGCATTTTTGACTGTTGACGGCACGGACATAATCGCGTTTTTCGATGCCGAGGAAGATGTCCTTGAACTGGTTCATGCCGGCGTTGGTGAAGAGGAGGGTGGGATCGTCGGCGGGGATGACCGAGTCGCTGGGGACGAAGGTATGATCGTGACGGCGAAAGAAATCGATGAAGTTCTGTCTTATTTCGTCTGAAGTCAGCACGAGGGAAAATACCTTTCCATTTTTAACGGTACCTTTCCATCAGTTTGCCGGAATTTATCTTATCGGCGTAGGGGACTTTTTTATTTTAACGGGGGGCAGGGTCCGATATTTTGGGGCGACATTATCAAAATCATTGAGGTTGTCGATTTTATATCTTCCCAGGCCAATGATGACGTCGCCGGGTTTGACATTTTGCCGATCGGCGGGCGATCCGGGGGCGACGGAATGGACCAGGACTCCGGGCTGGCCGGGGGGGAGGTTCAGATTTTGGCGGCGCCAGGGGGTGAGGGCCCTTATTTCCATGCCCCAGGTGATTCGGGTGCTTTGAGGTTGGGCTTCCTCAATATAGCCGTTGAGTTCTTCTTGAGTGCGCTGGGTTAATCGGATGTTGAAGGTGAGTCGGCGAGATTGGCCGTTGGCGCCGCGGAGCAGTTCAATATCAACGGTCTGACCGGGTTGGCAGCGGTTAATAAAACTGGTAAAGTCCATGGAGTTGGAGATCTTTTGGCCATCGATAGATTTTATGAGATCTCCGATTTGGATACCCGCCTGTTGGGCGGGGGTGCCGAGGGCGACGTTCCAGACGAAGGCGCCGGAGATGTCTTTAATACCCAGTTCTTTACGGACTTCATTATTGGCGTCAGCGGGTACGATACCGGCAAAGGCATGGCCGACGGTTTTTCCGGCGATCAGCTGTTCAATAATGCGGAGGGTGTTCGAGTCGAGGGCGATGGCGAACCCAAACTGCTTATCGGACCCGACGATCGTTCCCATCGCCGTGGTGATGCCGATAGTTTGTCCCTCAGCGTTTATGAGTGGTCCCCCGCTGCTTCCGGGTCGGGTGGCGGCGGTGGACATAATGAGATTGTCATAGAAGCGGTCGTTTTGGGGGTCGAGGCTGGCACTGGGTTTTTGATTGAGCCGGTTGATGCGTCCGTAGGTGGCGACGGCCTCCCCATCGGCGCCGGCGCCGTAGGGGTTACCCAGAGCGATGACCACCTGGCCGGGCCGGAGCTGGTCGGGGGGGGCAAAGGACAAGGCGGGCAGGTTTTGGGCTTGGATTTTAATAACGGCAATATCACAACGGGGGTCGGTGGCGACGACATCGGCCACGAATTTTCGTTTATCGGCCAGGACGACATTGATGTTGTCGGCATCATTTATGACATGTTCGTTAGTGAGGATGAAGCCGTCGGGTTTGACGATGAAACCGCTGCCGATGCTTTGGTGGACGGCGCCGCGCCTTGTAAGCCGCTCGGTTTCGATGGCGACGACGGCCCGGGAAGCGGAGGGAACGACGGAACCAAACTGTCTCTGCAAGAGATACTGATCGTCCAGGTCGGCCGGGGCGCGGCCGTACCAAACAAAGATAAGAGAAGCAATCCAGGCGCAAAACAGGAAGATTACTACGGGCAGGCTGACACGGGTTGTTTTTAGGGAAAACTGCATAAGCAAATCAATTCTATTTTCAGGTTCAGCACGCCTTTAGCGGACGTCGATAATCCCCTGACTTTAGGTCGGGGGCCATTAACATGCCTCTGCCCGGCAAAGGCAGGGCCCCGGTCGCGGGAGTAAGCATGCTTGTACAAGCAAAAGCACGGTGTGCATTTTTCCCAGGCCCATGGGGGTCGGGGCGGCAATATTTTGTTTTATTAGATTATAGGATCAATATATTTATCGGTAAAAGATATTCTCTGTTTTATAGGAGGTCGGGGTATTACTTTTTGGCGGTCTTTGCGGGGTTTGGATTTTTTTCATTATTTTTCGACTTTGGTTGGGGATTAAGCCCCCGGGCGGCGAGGATTTTATGTTGCAGTTCGGCGACGAGGTCGGGATTTTCCTGGAGGAAGGTTTTGGCCTTTTCCCGGCCCTGACCGATAACGATGTCCTGGTAGCGGAGGAAGGCGCCGGATTTTTCGATGAGGTTTTCCTTGAGGGCGAGGTCTAATAGGTCTCCTTCGGCGCTGATGCCGGAGTCAAACATGATGTCGAATTCTGATTCCCGGAAGGGGGGAGCGATCTTACTTTTTACGACGCGGGCGCGGACATGGGTGCCGATGGCGCCGGAGGCGTCCTTGAGGGTGCTGATGCGTCTGACGTCGATGCGTACGGAGCTGTAGAACTTCAGGGCACGTCCTCCGGGGGTGGTTTCGGGATTTCCGAACATGACGCCGATTTTTTCTCGGATCTGGTTGATAAAGATGAGGCAGGTTCTACTTTTACTGACGGCGGCGGTGAGTTTGCGCATGGTCTGGCTCATGAGTCGGGCCTGGAGTCCGACGTGGGTGTCGCCGATTTCGCCGCGGATTTCGGCCTGGGGGATGAGGGCGGCGACGGAATCGACGACGATGACATCGACGGCGTTGGAGCGAACGAGCATTTCCACGATATTAAGGGCCTGTTCGCCGCTGTCGGGCTGGGAAAAGAGCAGGGTTTCAAGGTTGACGCCGATGCGTTTGGCCCAGGTGGGGTCCACGGCATGCTCGGCGTCGATGAAGGCGGCCATGCCGCCGGCTTTTTGGGCCTGGGCGACCACGTGGAGGGCGAGAGTGGTCTTGCCGCTGGCTTCGGGGCCGAATAATTCAATGATGCGGCCGCGGGGCACCCCGCGACCGCCCAGGGCCAGGTCGAGCGAAAGGGCCCCGGTGCTGATGCCGGCCACGGTGGTGATGGTGGTGTCGTCCAGGTGCATGATGATGCCTTTGCCGAACTGTTTTTCGATCTGGGCAAGGGTGCGATCGAGGTCGCCGGCGGCGGAAGGGCTCGTTTTAACGGATTTATCTGCTTTGGCCATGTTTGACTCCTCATTTATTCTCGTGGGGCACAGCCCCACCCTATCCAACAGAAATAATATAGAGTTAACGGCGATATTTTACCAATGCCGGGGAGATAAGTTAAGTATTAAAGTTTGGCAAAATTGAGGTTAGGCATACTTCGAAGAGAGAAAATTATTTTTAATTTATTCTTTTTTAACCATAAATTATTGTTTAACAAGCAGTTAAGAATTTTTTAAGAAAATTCCTAAGACGGATAGCTTTAATAATATACGCCTAACCTCGATCATGCAAAGGTCCGGTTAAGGAATAAAATCGAGAAAATTTCCCCAAAGGATCATTTCAGGAAGGCGTGGTGCAAAGGGGTATAGAGGGGGCCGCCGGAGGATAAGTCGCTCTGGAAGACGGTGATTTGGGTGACGTTCTGAATACCGAAAGTCATAGGTTCCAGTTGATCGACGACGGGACGGACGAGGCGGCCGGCTTTGACGTTGCGGATGCGTGCCAGGGTGAGATGGGCGCTGAATCTTCGGCGTTCGGGAGGGAAGCCGATCTGGGATAGTTGTTTGTCCACGGCGCGGTGGAGTTTTTCGAGATGGTTTTGACCGTCGGTTATGCCGATCCAGAGGACGCGAGCCGAGTTGGCAGAGCCAAAATAACCGCAATTGCCGAGTTCAAAATCGAAAGGTTCGGAGAGGGCGGCGGCTTCGGAGACGGCGGAGCAGATGTCGTTGATAGCGGCATCATCCACTTCGCCGAGGAATTTGAGGGTTAAATGCATACGCTCGTGCCTGACCCAGGTGATGCCGGACGGATGATGCAGTTTATTCCGCAGGTGATCCTGCAGTTGAGCCAGGCGGCGGCGGATGGCATCGTCCAGTTCGATGGCAATGAAACAACGAATCGACATAATATAGAACACGGATCTAACGGATTCGATGGATTTTCACGGATTTTTCATAACTTATTTTATAATATTTAATACTTGTTTTCAATATTAATCGGTATTATCCAATGACTGATTTATCCTTTTTCTATCGTTGGTAAATATTACTCGGGCGAATTCAGGTTTTTTACCGAAATTCAATAACAAACCGACCTCTTTATCCGTAGCCTTGAGGTAATTCAGAAGTTGAGTTTTATGGTCTTGGGCGATTTTCTCCGCCGCTTTTTGTTCCAGAACAATCAGATCATCCACAACGATATCGGCAAAATATTCCCCGATCACTTGACCTTCATAAAAAACTTTTATGCGCTGCTGAGGAATACTGGCAAACCCTGTTTTCTTCAGCTCGATTATAAGCGCGTTTTCATATACCTTTTCAAGAAATCCATACCCCAAAGCGTTATATACTTTGTAAAAAGCCTCGATTATTTTTCCTGTTTTTTCCGCGTAAAGCATAAATATTTAATCTAAAAATATCCCTGTCAATCTGTGGTATCCGTGTGATCCGTGTTCTATTATTTAAATTGCATCATCTCCTTTAATTGCCGGTAGCGTTGGTCGATGTCGGGTCGGGCGGCGGTATGCCAGCGGCGGAGGGAGAAATCTTCGATGACCAGAGAGGCGGTGACGGTGCCGTAGGCGATAGCTTTTTTAAGGGTAGTCAGGTCGAAGGCGTTCTGGGCGGCCAGATAACCCATCATGCCGCCGGCAAAGCTGTCGCCGGCGCCGGTGGGATCCTTGACGTCAGCGGTGGGATAGGCGGGCAGGACGAAACACTGCTTGTCTTTGGTCATCAGGAGGGTGCCGTGTTCGCCTTTTTTGATGACGATGAATTCGAGGCCCATTTGGACAATATCGGCGGCAGCGGTGATAAGATTATCCTGACCGGTGAACATGCGGGCTTCAGTATCGTTGAGCACCATAGAGTCGATGTGGTCGATCAGCTTCAGGAGGTCGTCGCGGTTGTTTTGGATCCAGTAATTCATGGTGTCGGCCATACTGAGCTGGGGCGATTTGACCTGCCGGAGGAGTTTTAACTGGACGTCGGGGGCGGTGTTGGCCAGGAAGACAAAATCGGCGTGGCGAAACTTTTCGGGGATGGTCGGGGGTTCTTCCGCGATGACATTAAGCTGGGTATCGAGGGTCCGGGCCTCGTTCATGGCGCCGGCGTAGGAACCTTTCCAGCGGAAGGTGAGGGAGCCGGGGCGTTTTTCCAGGCCGGTGGTGTCGATAGGTCGGCCATCGAATATCTTGAGGTAGTCCTCCGGAAAATCCTCACCTACGGCCCCGACCAGAAAAACCCAGGTAAAGTGACCGGCCGCGACACTAAAATAAGTTGCCGACCCCCCCAGACAGCTTTCCAACTCGCCGAAAGGAGTTATAATTGAATCAATGGCGATCGTGCCGGTGACGAGTAAAGTCATAGTAATTTTCTTTCAATTATGTTAATCATACATTGAACAGTCTGACACCCCCAAGCGGCGCTGGGCGGTGCCAAACTTTGATTTAAGTTTATTTTCTCCTTTTGGCTAACAGGTCTTTGAAGAAGTCGGTGATGGTTATTTCTTTGTAGTCTTTGAATTCGCCGGCGTCGAAGAAGACCCCGTAACAGACGGTGCAGGCTTCGTAGCAGATGTGGGGCTGTTGCAGATCGACCATGGGGATCATTTTGGTCTGGCAATGAGGGCAATCGACGGCGCGGAGTTTATCGAATCTTTTGCCGATTTCGGGGTCGCCGATATCGATGGATTCGGAATCTTCTATAGCTTTTAAGTGTTCGTGCTCGAGCATATCAAACCAGAGGCCGCGGCAATCGGTGCAGCGATCCACCTTGATTTCGCCATAAGCGACTTTTTCCATTTCAGCCAGACATTTAGGACATTTCATAACCAACCTCCTGAACAATTCGATTAAAATTTAGGCGCCAAGGCGCGAAGAATAATGGAGATTCTTTGCGGGCGGCGAGATTATTATCCGCATTGAGAAGATCATTTTGGGCCTTGGTGAGCCATTGTTTAGCCAGATCAAATTCCCTGGGCATAAACGACTTTACCTTCTTTTATAATAGAGGCGACAAAGGATAAGGGATTAGAGCTATCCTGCTTAACTTCTTCGGGAGTATAGACCAAGATATCCATGCCGAAAAAGTAAGGTTTAAAAAGTTGATAGAGTTCACGGCTGCGTTTGAAGCGAGGCAGCTTGCTGGGCGCGATGACAAGAAAATCGACATCGCTGTTTTGCGTGGAATTGCCGCGGGCATAAGAGCCGAACAGGATAACCGATTCCGCCTGGGCGGCATCTCCCAGACGCCGGGCTACTTTTTGAATATCAGCAAAATTTACCATGGCAATAGCTTAAATGTAAACTTAAATCATTTCAAGGAATAACTCAAGTCTCAACTTGACTGACTTTTAAACTGTATTTTACGCGGCGATGAGTAGCCGCTCCAGCTCTTTGATAATCTGTGTTCCACTGGTAAACTCCTTTAAGTATTCGC
>Ga0111186_1160_pt1 | contig 11296 bp, 10 predicted proteins | sample DeeMarSWOR324_28_FD_80243 | JGI IMG/M metagenome (GOLD analysis project Ga0111186, IMG submission 80243) | Phycisphaerae bacterium SM23_30 | reverse complement strand
CCTATTCCACCGTCATTCAGGCCCGCGACTGGCTCCCCGACCCCATCGGCGGCATCACCTGGCTCGCCTTTGATAATCCCGCCCTCACCCCCCGCATCCCCATTTACGCCGGCGTCACCGAACTGCCCCCCGGCTTCTCCGTCGGCGATAAAAACGAATTCCGACGCGACTCCGCCGCCTGGGCCTTCAGACGCGCCGCCAAACTCGCCCAGCTCAACTGGGCCCGCTCCAGGGACCTGATCAACGACGCCGTCAAAAATTACGAAGACAAGGCCTTCGCCGAAATGCCCGCCATCGAAAACAAGGCCCTCCAGCTCCATCGTCAGAACCCCCAAAAAGCCCAGCAATTCCTCACCCAGTATTCCAACGATTTCGCCCGCACCCTCGTCCAGAAATTCTGGGAACTCGGCGACCGACTCCTCGAAAGGTAAAAAGACAAGAAAAAACGGATCAGGCGCCTTTTTATTTAAACTATTGTCAAAAAGATACTTACGACCGTCAATTTTATGGTCCTGCAAAAAGAAAGTTGTTTTTTTGCCGCGACTTATGTAACCAGCGTCTGAAAAGTGTAAAAATCAAGCTTAGAAATTATTAAAATGAGCCGGCTTCCTGAACTATGCGTAACTCACTTGCCGATAAATACTTAGCATCAATCAGCCTTCGACCGAACCCCCGCCCCGGTTGATATTAACTCGACATGAAGATAAACTTACTTAATAAAACGCCGGAAATTTTTTGAAAGGGTCCGCATGAAAAAAATTCTCATCTCCCTGGGTATCTGCTCGATTGTCCTTCTGGGCGTTTCCTGTAAAAAACAACCACCCCAGGAACTCCCCCAGGAGACCCCCGCCCGCCAAATTCAAACGGATCAACCTGAACAAACCCCGCCGAAAAACCCTCGCTTGCCCGTCCTGCAGGCCGGCAAATTGATCATGGTCGGCGGCCAGCCCCTCACCATCGGCCACACCGCCTCCCCCGAAGTCGCCGACTGGAACAACGACGGCAAAAAGGACCTCCTCGTCGGCACCTATATCACCGGCGCCGTCGAAATAGGAAAGGTAATGTTATTTCTCAACCAGGGCACCGATGAAGCACCCCTCTTTAGCCGGGGCGAATTCATGCAGGCCGGCGGTGAAGTCATCAGCGTAGGAGCCGGCTGATGCCAGGGCGCTTGTCCACGCGTCGTGGACTGGAACTCCGATGGCAAAAAAGACCTCCTTGTGGGCGATACTGATGGGTACATCTACATTTATCTCAACACCGCTACCGATGCCGCCCCCGTTTTGGTCCAGGCCCGGCTTTTACAGCTCAACGGCGATACCTTCAACCTCGGCGAACGCGCCAAACCCGAAATCACCGACTTCAACAACGACGGAAAAAAAGATCTCATTGTCGGTCTCGATAACGGCGATATTTTCCTCCTTATCAACACCGGCACCGACGCCGCCCCTGTCTTCTCCCAAGCCGCCCCCCTCTCCCTCAACGCCGGCCTTAAACCCCAGCCCCGCGCCTTCGACTGGAACAACGACGGCAAAAAGGACCTCCTCTGCGCCGACGAACGCGCCGTCGTTCACTATTTCGAAAACATCGGCACTGACGAAAAGCCCGCCTTTGCCCAGGGGAAAACCGTTCAAACCAATGGTGTTGATGTCGCCTCTTTCTATCGTACTCGTCTCGATATCACCGACTTCAACAACGACGGCCAGCCCGATCTCCTCTACGGCGCCACCAGCCGCGATGACCACCAGGGCTATCTCTACCTGTACCTCGCCCAAAAACAATAAATCCCCTGCCGCCCTTGCCACATTCAGCCCCCCCGGCTTCACCGGCGCGGTGTTGTTGCGCGAGGTGGATCGCGGTTTGGGGCTGATCGATGCGATCAATGCCTGTATCCCCGATCCCCGCAATCAGGACCTGATCGTTCATAAACAAAGGACCTTGCTGGCCCAACGGATCTTCGGCATTGCCCTGGGATATGAAGACCTCAACGACCATCAAACCCTGCGTGCGAACCCCGTATTTCAGACCATTACCGAACGCGGCATTAACGAACAGTTGCCCTTAGCTTCACCGCCGACCTTATGTCGCCTGGAAAACCGCATTAAAGAACAACAATTATACTTTTTTGCCGACCGCACCAGTTGCCATGAATTCCTGTCCAATCAGTTTCGTTTAGTGCTTTCGTCGGCGGCCTATGTATGAACGGAACTGGCCGGTGCTCAGGTCAGTACCATTCGGCTGAAGTTGTTGAAAATCGGGGCTCGGGTTCGTCATTCCGCCCGTCGCATTATCCTACATTTGGCCTCGAACTATCCTCTCCAGGGTCTTTTCTGTCAAATCGTTGAGCGCCTGCGACGCTGGTTCAACCCTGCTGTGGTATTCAGATAAACCCTGAAAAACCCGTCTTTGGCTCTGGGGGAAAGGAGGCCGTTTGCGCCACCCATAAGCTTTTATCCTTATTTATACGTAACTACCGCCCAACATCCCGACCACCCTGCCAATTGCACTAGCTTGCTACCCCCATGAGATATCCGGGTTAGGCCCACCGCTTTAATTGCGCCGGTGAAATCGCTTAGTTATTTCTCTCTCCACCTTTTCACAACGAAACGCACATAATCATCGTCGGCCCGGACCTCTCTGAGAGCCGCATCATAGTAGAAATTGCCGCCCGCTTTGTACTCGAAGTCGTCGGCGACGATCGATCCGTAACAGTTTCCGTTGGCATAAAGAATGATGTTCGCATTAGGGGCATAGACAACGCCGCACCAGTCGCTCTTGGCCTTGATGTCGAATTCTTGCTCGCCGGCGCCGGTGGCGTACAATTGAAAGGTCTGGGGAAAAGAAAAGCTTTCGCTGCCGATGCCGCTGTCAGCCCGGCAGTGAATATCTCCATCCACGTAGAGTCTTAACGAGGCGCCGCTTTTTACGTTAATCTCACATTCCTGGCCTACTTCGATATCTCCGGTTATGTGCAGCACCACGTCCCCGCCGCTTATTTCCAATATTCCCAGCGATGAAGTTTTCTTGATTTGAATGTCGGTATATTTGCCGCTCTGGTCCGGGCTCAGGATCAGGGTTTCGCCTTTGATGTCAATATCCGTACTCATATCGGGCAATGCCGGCGGGGTAACCTTCGGCAAAGGAGGCTCTTCCGTCATCGCATATCTATCCCCGGTGGCGGCGCCCAGATCCTTGATAACCGTATTTATGTCGCCGTCCACGCCCACCACCACGGCCCCGTTCACGGTTACACTCGCATTGAGAATAATCTGGTCCGCCAAAGTGCTGAGCGTGCCGATTTTTAATTCGATATCAGTATCGGCCGGGTCCTTGGAGTTGTACCCGTCGATTACGGTTCCGCTTTTTAAGGTGGTGCTGTCCTTGACCAGAATGGCGTGTTCAAACAGTCCCTGAAGCCCCAGATCCGCAGAAATTTGTTTTTCGATGGCGGCGGCTTTACCCACGGATTCAATAGTATAAACCCCGCCCGCTTTACCGGTGACGACATAGCTAAAGAGGGCAGCGCAATTCGGCAGCGTTTCATCTGTGGATTGGGGCAGGCCGAAGTCATCCCAGGGTTTGACCTTTAATTTCTCGTTCATTTCAAATAAGGCCTTGGTCAAGCCGGCGTCGGCGGCGCAGCGGGCCGTAATCTTCTGCGTGGTTCGGGTGGCAAAGACGCGGCTGTTCAACCCCACGCTCAACAGGCTCAAAGACATTAAAGTCACAATGGCGATAATACTCACCACCACCGCTAACACATGACCCGACATTCTTAATGACTGCCCTTTGTTCATATTCATCTTGATCCGGCTCCCCGTGCTTAATCTAAAGGTTGACGCCAACCCCGAATTGATCCTCCGCCTTTTACTGCTTCGGCGTGTATGTTGTCTTATCGCTCCAGCCACCTTTTAACTACGAAGCGGACATTATCATCGTCGGCCTCGACGTCTCTCAGGGCTACATCATAATAGAAATTGCCGCCCGACTTGTACTCAAAGGCCTTGCCGATGACCGCCCCGTAACAATTTCCCTTGGCATTAAGAACAATTTGGGCATGAGGAGCGTAAACAACCCCGCACCAGTCGCTCTTGGCCTTGAGATCGAAGGTTACTTCGCCGGCGCCGACAGCGAACAATTGAAGGAGCTCAGGATCGGGAAAACCTTCGTTACTGATGGAGCTGTTATTACGGCAAACAACATTTCCTTCCATGTAAATTTTTACGGAGGTGCCTTTTTTAACGATTAGCTCGCAATCCTGGTCCAATTCGATATCTCCGGTTATATGCAGGGCCACCTCCCCGCCGCTTATTTCCAATATCCCCTTCTTCATTACGTCAATACCGGTATATTTTCCGCTGTCGGCCGGACCAATAGATAAAGTGCCGCCGGCGACGGTTATATCCATGCCCATCTCGGGCAAAACCGGCGTGCTAACATCGGGCATGGAGGGCTCTTCCGTCATCGAATATCGAGATCCCGTCGCGGCCCCCAGGTCTTTGACGACCGTATTTACGTCGCCATCGACCCCCACCACCACGTCGCCGTCCACCTTGACGCCTGAATTGAGAATTATCTGATCTAATGAAGTGCTGAGCGTGCCGATTTTTAGTTCCACGTCGGTTTCGGTCGGGTCCTTGGAGTTGTAGCCATCGACCAGGGTGTCACTCTTCAAGACGGTGCTTTCTTTCGTTAAAATCGCATGTTCAAACAATCCCTGCAGCCCTATGTTCACGTAAACACGTTTAACAGCGGGTCCGGCTTTTCCTATGGATTCAATGATGTAATTGTTGCTGCCGCTGCCGGCGATTTTGAAGCTGGTGCCGCCGGAGAATTTATAGCTGGCGATACTAGCAGTTTTGTAGCTAAAGACGGCGTCAAAATTCGGTAAACTTTCATCTACTGCATAGGGGAGGGTGGAATCATCCCAGGGTTTGACCTTCAATTTTTCGTTCATTTCAAACAAGGCCTTGGTCAGTCCGGCATCGGCGGCACAGCGGGCCTTTATCTTTTCCGTAGTCCGTATGGCCATGGTGCGGCTGTTCAACCCCATACTCAACAAGCTCAAAGCCATTAATGTCACAATGGCGATAATACTCACCACCACCGCTAATACATGGCCCGATGCACTTGACGGTTGCTGTTTTTTCATATTCATCCTGATCTGCCCCTTACAGAATGTTTTTAGATTAATTGTGCAGGACCGCCGAAGAGACCACGTTAAAAGTCTGGTTGCCGTCATCAAGGGTAAGTATCATCTGGGCGGACCGCCCGACTTTTTTGAAAACACAATGGGTAACATTATTACAAACAGTCCAAACGGACAAGGTGGTTCTGGGTTCTAAATCTCCATGCTCGATCTTCAGGCTGCCGTTTGACTCAAATAAACGAATGTAGTGGTCAATTTCGGTGGAGTCTTTATCCTGATAGCAGTAAATCTCGATCCAGGCGCCGTCCTCACCCAGCAGGATTTTTTCCCGGCTGGCCCGGCGAATCACAGAGTCAAACGCCTGCCGCGCTACATAGGTGTCGGTGGCTGCCTCGCTAAATACGGTCCGGTGCATCCTGGTCCAGGCCTTCTGGCTGTCCGAAAGCACCATCCCGATGCTCAGCATCACAATCGCCGCTATGATCATGGTTATGACCAGCTCGGTTATGGTAAAACCCCGCCTAACGTTAAGGTTCTTTTGGGCCATGGTCCGATTTGCCTTGCTTGTTCTAATTTAAACCTCAGTTTAAAGTATAGGTGGTCAGTTCAAATAACTTGTCTGCATCATCGAGAGTGATGACGGTCTTTACCTGCTGGGTCCAGGCTACGATGACGTTCAAGGCCCGCAATCCGGTCTTGACGTCTTTCCAGGACAGCGTCACGTAGTAGGTTTCACCGTCTGAAACAACCGAGTAGGTTCCCAGCAGGGTAAAATCAGCCGGCTCCGCGGGACCGGCGCCGGCCGTAAGGGTCAACTCCGAACCTAAATGCACGGACGGATCGTAGGTCTCGGCGCCTTTGATGCCCCGCCAGCTCTCGCAAAACGTCAGTCCCATGCGGGCCGCCGTCATCTGCATGTTAGCCCGCTTGGCGTCCAGCGTGGAATGATACCTGCATTTGGTGGTGGCCAGCACCACCACCGTCAGGATGGCGGCGGCGGCCAATATCTCGGTCAGGGTTAAGGCCCGATATCGTCTCAATCGTTGAGAAATCATAACTCTCCTGCCCATTTGCTAATAATTGCTCAATTGAAGCAAAAATTATATATCGGTCTTTGTTTACTAAATGCCGCTGTTTTGGTTGCCGTGGTTGCCGCCTCGCGGTTATCCTATCCGCAATCCAACCACCGACCGCAACATAACATATGTCTTAACTCGGCTCGTACGGGGCCGTTCTTAATATAGATAGTGCGGTTCGGACGTTTTTTTGTATTTTATAAGGGAATATAAAAACGTTTTTAATGATTGTAGGTGTCCGATAAACTCAAGTATTCTTCTCTTTATATTTGGCAGGATGTAGTGGCCGGAAGGGAAATGGTGATAGGGAGATTATTCAGCGGGGCGCCATTATCCGCCGTGGCAGATGTGCAGGGCCTTGACGTCGGCTTCGTCTTCGACAACGAAGGTATCATAATCGTCCCGGGCGATGAATTGGTCGTTGACGCTGACGGCGATAAGGGCGTAACTATAGTTCATGGCCTTTAAGACGTCGGCGACGGTCATGCCGGGTAGCCAGGGAAGTTCCTTTGAATTTACCGTTATCATGCCTGTCCTTTGACCAAAAGCTCAATCGCTACGTTGGCCTCCATGTTGGCGACGATTGCCACCCGCGCCGAACACAAGCCCATACTGCGATCGGTCACCCCGTCGCCGCAAAAATAAATACGGCCCACTCTGGTCACCTTGAGCGCGTCGGTATTGCCCAGACCGGAAAGCCCGTTCCCGCAAACCATGAACTTTTCGGGAAAGTGCCTGCTCCAGGTCTCGATGAGCCATTGTTTTTCCTCGGCGCGATCAAAGGCCTCCACCAGCAGATCGGCCGGGCCCATGATAGAAACCAGGTTGTCGCAGGTGAGCTTGATATCGTGAACGGTCAATTGGATCCGCGGATTGATAGCCTTGAGATAATGAGATAAAGCGGCTACTTTCTTTTGGCCGAGGTCGGCTTGAAAAAAATACTGACGGTTCAGGTTGGACTCTTCCACCCGGTCAAAGTCCGCCAGGATCAGTTTACCCAGGCCCGCCCGCACCAGCGCCGCCGCTGCGTTGGAGCCCAAACCCCCGCAGCCCGCGACCGCAACACACTTTTTTTCCAGCACCTCCGTGGAGCCGGGTACGTTATGGGCAAATAGCTCTTTGGTCATGACCGATTTTTTTAGGATTATTCCTGGTACGGCCGGACGATTTCGACCAGTTCCGGCAGGTCGATGCCCAGTTCTTTGAGCCGGGCGAGGGTGGGGATGCCGCCTCTGGTCCAGCCCTTACGCTTATAAACCACGTCCATCATCTGTTCATATTGATCCTCGCGGTATTGGCGCAAGATCTTAACTTTTTCTGCGCTGCTTTTTGCGGTCGGATCGACTTTTACCAGCTCTTTGAGCTGCTTGTCATAGCGATCCTGTCGCGATTCGTACTCCTCCGCCGTCACCGGGCCCATCATCCGATAGGGCGGATAATCATCTTTGCGGTGACCGTAGCCGAGCAGGCGGCAAATGATCCGCTGCAGATTATAGACGCGGGCGGATTGCTCCAGCATCTTCTCTTCGCTCATGTCGTCGATGCCGAGCATGCCTTCAACGTAGCGGAAGTAACTGCGGACGTGGCCGGGAACCTTGTTGGCATCTTTTTCCCTGTAGTTATCGGCCGGCACCACGTCGTTCCAGATGATTTTGCACAGGCCGAAAAGCCCGAACCAGGTCCGCCACAGGGGAAAGTAATACAAGGCCTCGGCCTTGTCTTCAAAGGTGGGAATCTGGTTGTTGACCATATCCATAAAAATCAGCCAGGATTCATCGTGCTGGGGGCCTTTAACGGCCATGGAATAACCCCCCTGCTGGGCCAGCGATTCTTTGGTGACGTACTCGGAGACCTCCAGCCCTTTGACTTCCATGCCGATATCCTGCAGGAATCGTTCGTCCGCCCCGTATTCGGCGACCCATTTCTTCTTCAGCCAGCGTATGCCCTGGCCCACATCGACCCCGAAGCCTTCACCTTTGGCCATCTGGTGCAGCAGTTCCAACGCCGCGGCAGTATGGCCGAATTTCAGCTCCAGACCGCCGGTGTGTTCGGTGGTGATCTGGCCCGCTTCGAAGGCCTCCATCACAAAAGCGGTGCAGGTAGAAAAAGAAATGGTGTCGATGCCGTAGGTGTCGCAATAAAAATTGTATTCAATGGCGAATTCCGGGTCGAAACAGCCCATATTGGCGGCGCCGGCGATGGTTTCATATTCCGGACCATCCACGATGACCTTCTGGCCTTTATAGGGGCCGGTTTTCAACTCGAACGGTTCGGTGGCCTTGGCACAGGCCATCGAGCAGCCCAGCCAGCAGCCGTCGCACTGGTTCTGGGTCCAGTAATTGTTGCGAAAGACGTCGCAATATATCTTTTTCGCCTCCGGATGCGAGCCAAATTTATAATTCATCACCGGCAGAATGTCGTATTGATCCATGACGTCGACGATGTTGCCGGTGCCCACCTGACGCATGCGGTTCTGGAGGGGATCGAGCCGGGCCATCTCGGCGTTGATCTTCATGCCGGCGTTCCTGATCTTTACCGCGTCGGCCGGGTGATTGAGGTCATCGACGATCTTGATAGCCCCGGTGGGACAGACGTACGCACAAGAGCTGCAGCCGATGCAGTGGGGATCTACCTCGCCGAACGGCATGGTCACCTGACGATGCATGCTGCGGCCGGCAAAATTGACGATGTCCTCAATGACAAACTCCTCGCAGGCCCGTACGCAGCGGCCGCAAAGAATGCAGGCCTCTTCTTTGTCATCGGTGTGGTCGCCGCGAAAACGCGTTTCCGTTACGCCGCAGGTCTTGGCGACGGCTTTGACGGGTCTGGCGCTGGGCCAGCGGCTCAGATACATCTCCGCCAGCAGCTTGCGGTGCTTGACGACTTTTTCCGAGTGAGTCCAGACCTTGATCGGTTCGCGCACGGGGTAATTACAGGAGGTGACGATCCTTTTATGGCCTTGTGCCTCTTCGATTTCACAAATACACAGCCGACAGTTGCCGTCGGGAGCCAGGTCCTTGTGATGGCACAAAGTGGGCACCTTTTCCCCGGCGGCCCGCACCGCCTGCAGCAACGTGCTGTCTTTGACCGCTTCCACTTCTTTATCGTTAATGGTTATCTTGATCTTCTCGGCCATTGATTTATCTCCAATGCGTTTTCTCTTTCATATCTACTTTTTTATAATTCACGCTTCTTTGTCATTCCCACACCTTTGTCATTCTGAGCGAAGCGAAGCATCTCGATTTCCGATGTCTTTAAGACCCTTCGCTTCGCTCAGGGTGACCATCCGACGGGTTTTGTCAGGCTTTTTTAATGCGTTGTTCGTATTGCTCCTTGAAATAACGCAAACTGCTGATCACGGGAATGGCGGCGTTTTTGCCGAAACAGCACAGGCTGGTTGCGCCGACCATCTCGGCGACTTCTCGTAATAAACCGATATCGCCCACCTGGCCGTTGCCGTTACAAATACGATCTAATATATTTTTCATAGCGAATAATCCCTCCCGGCAGGCGGTGCATTTGCCGCAGGATTCGCCGGCGAGATATTCGATCCGCTCGCGAACTTTATCAACGATGTCATCCGATTCTTCCAGCAAGCATACTTCGCCGGCGCCTAAAGCGGCGTCGGCCTGTTTGAGAGAACCATAATCCAGCTTGACGTCGAGCTTGTCGGCCGGTAAAAAACCGCCCGCCGGCCCGCCCATCTGAACCGCCTTAAAATTAGTAACGCCGAGCTTTTTGACCACTCCCTCAAGCGTCGTATCAACCGGCACTTCCATCACCTGAGCCTTCACCCCGGCGCCGCGGACGGCCAGCCGCCGGGTGGGGCGGTAGTCGGCGCCCTCACCGAAGGCGCCGGGAATCTGGGCCCACAGCTCGGCCGTGAGAACGATGGTGGGCCGGTCGCCAAAGCCCTTTTCGTAGTAATCAACATAAAGAGATTTGGAATCCGGGGCCTTACCGGCCAGCGAGCTAAGCATCGCCGAGGTTTCGTCGGCCTGCAGCCCGCCCCGGCTCAGCCGCACCGTAATATCAAAACCGAAATCTTTACCCTGGATGTTTTCACCCAGCCAGCCTTCTTCTTTGGCCTGCGCCGCCGCCTGCGCGACAACGGCCTTGCCGGGCTTGCTGATGTAAATTAAACCTTCCGCGGCGCCGACGGCCCGCCCGCCGATCAGCATCCCCTCAATCACCGCATGAGGATTTTCCGCCGCCAAACCGCCGTTAACCGGTGAATTGGCGTTACAAATAACGTAGGCGGCGCCTTTTTCCCGGCGATAACTCCTGCATCTCTGCAATTTTTCCCCGGCCGACAATTTGCCGGCGCCGTACAAAGGCGCCTTGCTGATCTGTTGCATTACAGAACTGTCGTCTTCGGTTAGGGCCTTCTTGAAGTGTTCATAGCCGCCCTTTTTCATATACCCTTTAATATCAGCCTTTACTTCTTCGGCATGTTTGAATTGGTTTTCGTTCATCCCTTTCATCATCGAGGCCAAATGATACAGGGCGCCCTTGGTGGCATTAATCCGCAGGGAAAGCTGCTGAATCGCTTCTTTGGTAATGCCTCCCTGTTGCTCGATAATGTCATTGAGCATCTCCAGGGCGAATGCGCGCTTGCGCTGATATTTTTCCGCAATCCGGTCCACCTGGGCCCGGTCGGTTCCATCGCTGCTTAAATAAAACGAAGCGTCCCGGGCCATCTTGTTTTCCGTGATCGACCAGGGGCGCAGCAGCAGGTTGTTTTTCAGCACCAGGGCCTTGATCTTTTTATCGCGAAAGACCGTGCCGATGCCGCCCCGGCCGGCCTGCTTGGTCCGGGCCGCCCCCCGCCGCCAATCCCAGAACGAAAAATTCAGAACGCCCATGCGGGCATGTTCGGCCCCGCGCCCGGAAGAGACCACCGCGATGTTACGTTTGTCCTGTTCGTCGTCGGCGTACATCTCCGTTAATTCTTCGGCCAACAGGTGCGTATCGACGCTCTCCAGAGGAGCCCTTTCAATGGTGATTTTTCTCTGAACGGCGTCGATATAGATAATGATCTCCTCGGCGGCCTTGCCCACGATGCAGAGGG
>Ga0111186_1127_pt1 | contig 11317 bp, 7 predicted proteins | sample DeeMarSWOR324_28_FD_80243 | JGI IMG/M metagenome (GOLD analysis project Ga0111186, IMG submission 80243) | Phycisphaerae bacterium SM23_30 | reverse complement strand
ATCGTCTATGCCGTCAGTAGATACGGGGGCGGTCCTACCCGTAACGATTACACTCCCCTATCAGAAGAAGAACAACTGGGCGGGCGACGCAGCCGCGGTACAAGTATCGCCCCTAATTTCGAAGGCGAGCGAAAACGTGCCCAATGGGTCTCTCCGATCATTATCTCACCCCACGATAATAAACGACTCCTCTACGGCGCCCAGTTCGTCTTCCTGACTAACGACCAGGGTGAAAGTTGGAAAAGAATCAGTCCCGACCTGACCAACTACGATCCGGCCAAACAGGGCAACATCGCTTACTCCACCGTTTTCGCCATCGATGAATCGCCCGTCAGAAAAGGCCTCATCTACGCCGGTACCGACGACGGTTTGGTCCAGGTCACCCAGGACGAAGGTCAAACCTGGACCAATGTCTCGGCGAGCCTGCCCCCGGATCACTGTATCGCCTCCATCGACGCCTCCGCGTTTGACGAAGCAACCGTTTATGTCGTAGTTAACGGTAAACGAGTTAACGACTTCAACTGCTACGTCTTCAAGTCCACCGATTACGGCCAAACCTGGACCAATATCGCCGGCGGCATCCCCGGCAGCATCGCCAACGTCGTCAAGGAAGATCCCACCAATAAAAACATCCTTTACGTCGGCACCGACCGCGGCGTCTATGTCACCATCGACGGCGGTCAAAAATGGGAGGTCCTGGGTACGGGCCTGCCCTCTGTTTACGCCCAAGATCTGGCTATTCAAACCGTCGAGCATGTCGCCGTCATCGCCACCCATGGCCGCGGGGCCTGGGTCATTGACTTAATCCCCGTTAGAGAGGCGGCTAAATGATAAAACAAAACATTTGTTGCAGTTGGTTAAGAAAATTTATTATAGATGGGGCGGCCTGAAAACCGCCCCGGCTTTAGCTTTATGGTATTTCAACCATCATCGAACGGCGTAATTTTTGGATGGGCTTCTGGCCCCTGTGGTTTTTACGGTTGTCTAATAAATATGGAGGTAACCAAATGATCTCACGTAATTATTTCAATCGATTTAAATTTTTGGTCCTGGTTGTTTTCGTCCTGACTTTGGCGCTTCTCATTCAAGGGTGCAACTCGACAGGGTCCATTACGCGCAGCAGCGCGTATAACGATTCGGACCAGGCCCAACAGCGCTTTGCCTGGCGGGCCCAGCACGAGGCCATGAAAAAGGCATCCCCATTTAAGGACCTGCCCTTCCAGTTCATCGGCCCGGAGGTCATGTCCGGTCGATCCACCGATGTCGATGCCCATCCTTCCGACCGCCAAATCTGGTATGTCACCAGTGCTTCCGGCGGCGTCTGGAAGACCACCGATGAAGGTAAAACCTGGCAGCCTATTCTGGATATTGCCTGTTCCGCTTCCGTCGGTGATGTGGCTGTCGCCCCTTCTAATCCCAATATCATCTGGGTGGGCATGGGAGAGGCCAACATCTTCCGCAGCTCCATGGCCGGAGACGGCGTCTATAAATCCACCAACGCCGGAAAAACCTTCAGATATATGGGGCTGGGGGATACCCAACATGTCGCTCGTATTGTTATTCATCCGACCGACCCCGACATCGTTTATGTCTGCGCCCCCGGCCATGAATACACCTATAACGAAGAACGAGGGATTTATAAAACCATCGATGGCGGCAGAACCTGGCAGCAGGTCTTCTACAAAGACGAAAAAACCGGCTCTATTGATCTGGTCATGGATCCTAAAAATCCCGACACCCTCTACATGAGCACCTGTGAAAGGCTCCGTCGCCGCTGGTCCGACCCCCTGCCTTCAGAGCAGGCCTGTGTCTATAAAACCACCGACGGCGGCATGACCTGGAAACCTATTACCAACGGCCTTCCGGAAAATCTTGCTATGTGTGAAAGAATCGGCCTCGACGTCTGCGCCAGCCATCCGAACGTGGTTTACGCTATGGTCAATAATCTCAATCCTCAACCCGGCGCCGCCGGAGGGGTGGATTCCTATGGACGCCCTATCAGAGAAAGGGCCATTGGCGCTGATCTCTATCGTTCCGATGATTACGGCGTAACCTGGGTTAGATGTCAGGGTTCCGATGCCATCGGCCGAAACGCCGCTACCTATGGCTGGGTTTTCGGCCAGGTTCGCGTTGATCCCCAGGATCCCGACACCGTATATTGTATGGGCCTGGGTATCATGAAGACCAGTGATGGCGGCAAAACCTTCACCCGTTTCGGCGGCCCCGGCGTCCACGGCGATCATCACGCCATGTGGATCGATCCGGCCGATTCCGATTACGTCATCAACGGCAACGACGGAGGCATCAATCTCACCCGCGACGGCGGTGAAACCTGGTTCAATTACGAAAACCAACCTGTCATCCAGTTCTATAACATCTCCTATGATATGGACACCCCTTTTCGAGTCTATGGCTCCGTGCAGGATAACGGCAGTTACCGCGGCGTCGTTCATCTCGACCAGGGCCGCGACCTTATCCCCCAAATCCGGTGGGAAAGCGCCCCCGGCGGGGAGGCCAGCTATCATGCTATCGACCCCACCAATCCCAACCTCGTTTATTCCGAGAGCTTTTATGGCTCCATCAGCCGCAATGAGTATGATCCGGAAATCGGGCGATTCCAATCCACCAACATCAGACCCCGCGAAGCCGAAGACGAAGAACCCTATCGGGGTCAGTGGCTGGCGCCTTTTATTATCTCACCCCATGATAATAACACCATCTACCATGGCATGAACTTCCTCTTCAGATCGACCGATCGCGGCGACAACTGGGAAAAAATCAGTCCCGATCTGACCAATTACGCCCCGGAAAAGCAGGGCAATATCCCCTATTCCACTATCTTCACCATTGCCGAATCACCCCTCGGCAGACCCGGAACAATTTACGTCGGCACCGATGACGGCAACGTCTGGTGCACCCGCAACGGGGGTCAGGACTGGCAGGACATCAACACCGGACCGACGGAGCATTGCGTTTCGCGCGTCGCCGCTTCCCATTTCTTCGACGGTACCGTCTATATGGCCAAAAACGGCAAACGCCATGACGACTTCAACGTTTACCTCTACAAATCCGACGACTATGGCCAGAATTGGACCGACATCTCAGCGGGCATTCCCGGCGGGCCCGTCAACGTCATCAAGGAAGATCCCTATAACCGAAACATCCTCTACGTCGGCACCGACATGGGGGTTTATGTCAGCCTCGATTCCGGTAAAAATTGGCACGTTCTCGCCGAAGGCCTGCCTCCCGTGACCTTCGTCCACGACCTGATCATTCATCCCCGCGACCACATCATGGTCATCGCCACCCACGGCCACGGCGTTTTTGCCCTCGATGTCCTGCCCATCAGAAAAGCCGCTCGGTAAAATCATCAAGGCAGGCAATTAAAATCACTAATCCCGGCAGGGGCGGTTAACCCACCGCCCCTGCCCGTATGGACCCCAGGCGTCTTACTGACTTTAGTAACTGAACGAGGTTGCCATATTAGGTACCATACCTACGCTTGCGTGAGTATGCATGCGAACGTAGGGTGTGGAGCTTGGCCCCACGCGGGAAAAAGGAGAACCAACATGAATGCCAAATCTTCAAGACAAATTTTAACTATCGGTCTTGTCATTTGCCTTACAATTGTTTTACACGTCGAAACTTGTCCTGCTCAGATAATGGGCGGCATGCGCGGTCAACCTTCCGCCGATTATTTCGCCCAACGCCGCGCCCAATTCATGGAACAGATGGATTCTGACAGCATCGCCATCATAGCCGCAAAAAAATCACTTAACGGCGCCGGCGTCGCCGATCACAAATTCAAACAGGACCTCGCCTTTTACTACCTCACCGGTTTTGAAATGCCCGACGCCGTCTGCCTGATCATCCCCGGCGGCATCGATGAGTTCGTCATGTTCGTCCCCCCGCATCGTCAACCCATGCGTATGCCCCCCTCTGGTATGCCCGGACCTATGATGGGCATGGGTATGATGATGGGGATGCCGGGCATGCAAATGATGATGGGCAGAGGCGGCATGGGAATGATAATGGGAGGGCAAGGCATGATGGGACCGACGCCCCTCAATCCCGAAATATTCTATTCCACCGAACAAATGGAAAAAATCCTCCCTTTTTATCTCCGCGGCAAGACCAAGGTGTATGGCAATTCTGATGATAGCGTACTTCGTGATAAAATCATCAACGCCGCCCAGGGTGCTTCTCTGGAATTTGCCGATCCCGATCCCATTATCACGGACCTGCGGGTCATAAAGGATGAACTGGAGCTAACTCTGCTCCGAAGAGCCATTGACATCACCTGTGAGGCTCAAATCAACGTGCTCAAACGCGCCCAACCCGGTATGTATGAATATGAAATCGAAGCCATTATAGAGGGTACTTTCTTCCGCAACGGTTCGCCCCGTGTCGGCTTTACCTCCATTTGCGGCTCCGGACCTAACACTTACGAGCTGCATTATTCCAGAAACACCCGGCAAACTGAGCCCGGCGACATGATCGTCATGGATATTGGCGCCGAATATGGCAACTACACCGCCGACGTCACCCGCACCATCCCCCTCGACGGCAAATTCTCCCCCGAACAGCGTGACATTTATGAAATTGTCCTTAAAGCCAATCAGGAAACTATCGCCATCGTCAGGCCCGGCCTCGATTACGGCGAAATTAACACCACCGCCCAGCGCGTCCTCGCTGGAGGCCTCCATCGTCTCGGCTTCGTCGAAGATCCCGACCTTAGCTGGCAGGTGCGCTTATGGACCCGGCACGGCGTCTCCCACGGCATCGGCCTGGCCGTTCACGAGGCCGCCACCCGTTCCGACCGCTACAGCAGCGGCCGTCGCCGCGGCGATAACCAACTCGAAGTCAACTCCATCTTTACCGTCGAACCCGGTATCTATATCTCCGAAAGAGGCCTCGAAAGAAAACCCCGAGACGTCTCTGACGACGAGTGGAATACCTATATCGAAAAAGTTACCCCCCTCGTCGAAAAATACCGCTATATCGGCGTCCGCATCGAAGACGACGTCCTCGTCACTCCCGAAGGCCACGAAATCGTCTCCCTCAAAGCCCCCAAAACCATCGAAGACATCGAACGTATCATGAACCGAAAAAAGTAGAGATAGTACGCTAAATCGCTGTTATAACTCTCCAATAGAAATATAATTGAAGCAAAAATATTGATTTACATAATTGGCAGGGGGAGCTCCCGGCCCACTATTTGCGTATTTATGTTAAATAAGATGATTTAGCGGAAATAACACGGAGATGTTACCAAGATGCCCGATTCCCAAAAAATCGAAACCACTATCGAATTCACCCCTAAATTCGACGCCCAAGGCCTGATCCCCGCCATCGCCCAGGACGCCCAAACCGGCCAAATCCTTATGATCGCTTTTATGAACGATCAGGCCCTGGCCCAAACCCTCGCCTCCGGAAACGCCGTCTATTATTCCCGCTCCCGCCAGAAACTCTGGAAAAAAGGGGAACAATCAGGCCACGTTCAGAAAGTAAAAGAAATCCTCATCGACTGCGACCAGGACTGCCTCGTCTTAAAGGTTGAGGTCAACGCTGGACAATGCCACACCGGCTACCAGTCCTGCTTCTACCGCCGCCTAAAACCCGGCTCTGCCGACCGGCTCGAATTCATTGCCTCCCCGGTCTTTGACCCCAAGAAGGTTTACCAACAACGCTGATCGTCTCAAAGATTGCCTCGCTTGGCAAGATCACTTTTTTGCGGCTCAAAAACCACCTTAACCGCCTCACCCGAAAAGCACCGTTGAAATCCCTCCTCCCATCGCTCCAAAGGCAGTATATCGGTCACCAGCGGCCGGGCCCGGATCTTCCCCTGCGAAAATAATTTAATCGCCTCCCGCCAGGCCGTAAATTTCTGGCTAAATGAACCAATTAGCCTTATCTCCCCGTATAATACTTTATCCAGATCAAACTCAATCGGTCGGCCGAATATCCCTATCTGGGTATATTTGCCCTGCCGCCTCAGCATCTCCAGACTCTCCTGCGCCGCCGCCTCGGCGCCCGAACACTCCAGCACAATATCCACCCCCCCTCCGCCGGTTATCTCATTTACTACTTCACTCAAATTATCATTCGACACATCAACTATAAAATCCGCCCCCAGCTCTTTAGCCAGCTTCAATCTCTTCTTGTCCTTTGCCAGACCCGTAATTATCACGACTCCCCCGTTCGCCTTAACATACTGCACCGAGAACAGCCCCATCGCTCCCGCTCCCGTAATCAGCACCACATCACCCGCATTTACGGTCGTCAGTTCCTGCACCGCGTGATACACGCACGCCGACGGATCCGACAACGCCGCCGTAATAAAATCCACGTTATCCGGCAAGAGGTGCACCCGCTCCTGCGGCACCACGCAGTATTCCGCATAGGCCCCGTCGAAGGCGTATCCCGTCGCCTTCCTTTCGCGGCAGAGATTATAACTGCCCGTCATGCAATACCGGCACCGCCCGCACACCGTCCGGGAATTTTCCGCCGTCACCCGGTCGCCTTTTTGCAATCCCGTTACGTTCCGGCCCACTTCCGCAATCACCCCCGAAAATTCATGCCCGATGATAAAAGGCACCTGTGTCGGTATCCCAATATCCCAGGTATAGATATGCAGGTCCGAACCGCAGATCCCCACCGCCTCCACCCGGATCTGAACCTCATCATCACCCACCCGCGGCGCCGGCACCTCCCGCAGCTCTATATTGCCCCTGCCTTGGGCGTATTTTACCACCGCTTTCATATCATCTCCTTATGTTTTGGCACCGGTCTGCGCTGCCGATCGTGATTTTATCATGCGATAAAGCCACCAGTTCGCCAGCGGTAACAGAAAAACAAAGAAAAAACCCCAACATATGGTGCCGTACCCCTTGGCGATAAGGTCTTTCAGTCCAAACCTTGAAGCCGCCACCGCAATCAACAAAAAGACAATCGCAATCGCAGGTCTTAGCCATCTCGGCAGCCGTCTTTCCTGGGCTTGCAGGGCGGCGTGGATTCTTTCGTTGACCGCATGAATTAAGGCCGTACCCGTTTCGATCAAGGTTCCAAAAAGTATTATCTGAAAGATTATAAATAAAACCTTGATGCCGGATTCTCTAAAAACAAAAGCGGAAGGAACCGCCTGCTCCACCACCGCCGGATAGTAACCGACCAGCGGAATATAAAACAGCAAAGCCGGGACAATGCCGATGACGCCCGCCATCAGACCCGCCGACACCGCCTGCTTGCGGGTCTGGAGATGCCTTAAACAAAACAACACCCCCATCACATTGGCCAGATTGTAAAAGGCGTACTTAAAACCTGAAACGGCCCAGCCGGGTTTTATCTCGGACCGGGCGAAATTTTCCTGGACCACCGATCCCAATTTCATTAACGTCACCACCAGAAAAACCGTGTAAATCCCGTAAAGAACAAACGACCAGATCGAGAGAAACTTCTCTATCAGACCGCTGCCGATAAAAGTTAAAATCCCCACCGCCGCCAGCATGAGAACTACCCCCTGCATGTAGGGCAAATTAAAATAATCCTGGAATAACTCCCCCGAAGCGGCCCCGATCACCGCCAGCACCAACAGCAGATAAATGGCATAAATCTCTTCAAAAATTATCCATCCCGGACCCAGCAATTGTTTAAAAAACGCGCGATAGTCAAAGGCCCGAAACAGGCGGGAAAATTCAAAGGTCAACGCCAAAAACACCGACCACATTACCGTCGTTATCAGCACCATCCCCAAGAGCCCCCCTAACACGCCGTATTGCAGAAAAAATTCCCCCAGTTCCCGACCCGTGCCGTAGCCCCCGCCGATAATCACCGACTGAAACACAAAACCCGGCAAAAGATATCGTCTAAAAAATGATCGATCTAATATAAACATAGCACCCTAGTCTAATAATGCTGAGTTATTGAAAAACAAAAAACTTCCGAAACTTACCGTCTCCTAAAGCAATACTTTTCGGTGCGTGTCCGGTTGCCGCGGATCGCTTCTTTTATCGCTAAAGGCTATTATCCTTAAAATCTCATCACCCGAATTTTTTATCGCGTGGGCCGCTTCCGGCGCAATTTCCACTATCATCGCTCCTCGACCGTTGAAGTCTTTTACCTTCGTTTTTGTTTCTTCCGCCGATTGCCAGCCGAACGACCAGTTGTCCGCGTACCAAACGACCATAACTTCTTTTTTACTTTTATGATAATGATTGCCCCTGACCGCCCCCGGCTCTATCTCGGCCATATGCACCTCATCGACGTTTCCCAAAAAGTCAAATATTTCTTGGGGAATACTGAAACTTTCCCCCCGCTCATCCCCTCGGTTCTCTAAATCCTTGATTCTCACGCTTTCTCTCATCAAATTTCCAACCACGCAAGTTTTCGTCGGGGTTATCTTAAATCCGCCCGGGCATTACTTTTTCGCCCCGAAGGCGTATAAATTTTTATCCGTCCGCACGTAGATTTTCCCGTCCACAATCGCCGGCGTCGCCATGATCCGTTCTTTCAAATTGTTCCGCGCCAAAACCTTCAGCTTATCCCCCGCCTCGAAAACCGTCATCATCCCGCGCGCCGACCCCACGTAGATTTTCCCGTCCGCCGCCACCGGCGACGAATAATAGGGGCCGCCCGATCCCAATAATCTCTGATACTTCCGCTCGCCGGTCCTGGCGTCCAGACATGAAGCGATCCCTCCGTCCTTAACCATATAAACCCGTCCTTGATAATACAACGGGGACGGACACTCCGGTACCCCATTGGGATCTTTCCAGACAACTTTTGCTTGCCGCCCCGCTTCGCCCGGCCGTATCGCCAACAGGGCGTTCTCGAACTCAAAGCTGTCTATATAGGCTATCATCTTGCCCCATTCCTTCTCATTGATCTTGCCGCTGCGGTCCACGTCCAGAAACCGGAAAAAACCCCATAACGGATGATCCCCTTCCCCGTCGGCGTCGAAACGCGACAGAATACTCTTATTGGGCTTGGTCTCCTCCAGCGTCAATTCCCCATCCTTATCCTTATCATATTCATCTAAAAGTTCACTCCACTTTGGCAGCCCGATCACCTCCGGATTGGTTCGCATATTGTACGAGGTCAGATACACCAGCCCTTCCCCCGTCACCGGCGTAATACAGGGCTCATCCGTCAGACCCGGAAAGGTCCAACGCTCCGAACCGTCCTTCAGATCAAACGCCACCACCCGCCATTTGCTATAGACCAGAACCTCTTCAACCTCTCCGTCCTGTCGATACACCGGCGTGGACCAGCCCGCCTTAAATCCCGCACGATCCATCTTCCAGATCTCATCGCCCGTTTCCGGATCCAACGCCAACAACCACGAATCCTCCGCCCGATCGTCCATGATGATTAATTTGCCGCCCGCCAGCATCGGTGATGCCGCGGTCCCGTACATATTCTGCGGCATCGGCATCTTTCTTTCCCATACCAGGTTGCCTTCAAAGTCATAACAAAGCAAACCGTATGAGCCAAAGTAAACAAATACTCGTTCTCCGTCTGTCGTCGGCGTTGGCGCCGCCGGGCTGCTGATCTGATGCACCCGCTCGATATTTTCCACCGGTATTGACTTTTGCCAGAGTATTTTCCCGCTCTTACGGTCTATGCAAATCGTATCAAAAATTCTTTTTGCATATCCCGTCAAAAAAATGCGATTTCCCCAAATACAGGGCGATGAATGACCTTTGGTCACCGCGCACTTCCAGATCACGTTCTTCGACCTGTCAAATTCCACCGGCAGATTCTGCCCCGCCGCCGCCACCCCCAGTCCGCCCGCTCCCCGAAACTGTTCCCACTGCGCCTGACCAAACGCTGAACTTATCCAGCACATCGTGAAAATCGTCCAAATCGCCCAAAAACTTCTTAGCTGCATCATTGTCCTCCTTAGACCAAATCCATACCTTTATTCTTGAAGCCCTAACAAAATCCCAACCAAAAATCAACCAAAGCCGACATTCCCGCCCAGGCCAAAATCCAGACCTCCGAATGTGAGGATTTGTTAGGCGTTCCAAATAATTGGCATAAGCTTATATTATTGCAGCAGAAATCGCTATCTTATTTTTCTGTCTGTTCCAATTGCCCCAGCCGACTGCGTCCGTCGAATTGATATTCTTTCAACTTTGCCGGTTCGATCGTTTCAATCACCATCGGCGCCAAATCCACCGCCCACCCCGCCGATGCCGCCGCCAATACAATTAATATGCCGCTCCTCATCTGTTTCCCTTAGTAATATGCCTATCAACCTGTACTCATTACTCTTCTTTCATCAATCCGTGTTCGGCCGCCCGATTATCTTTCCGCAAAACCATTCTTTTAAAACCGACAGCGAAAACCACCCCAAACAAAAACCCTCCAATATGTGCATACCATGCTATACTGGATCCGCCCACCATACTGCTTAACGCCAAATTGAAAAGCTGCAACATAAACCACAAACCCAGAAAAACATATGCCGGAACATACAAAATCCGATAAAAAAATAAAGTCTTGATCCGCGCCTTCGGAAAAAATGCCAGGTACGCCCCCATAATCCCGGAGATCGCCCCGCTCGCTCCTACGCACGGAATATCCGAATCCAGATTAAAAACCCCGTGCGCCGCGTTCGCCGCTATTCCGGCGGCCAGGTAAAATCCCAAAAAATATACCCGCGATAACCGATCCTCAATGTTATCCCCGAACAACCACAGAAAAAACATATTACCCCCCAGATGTAGCCATCCCCCGTGCAAAAAAATCGCCGTTACCATTCCCATACTGAAAAAATGCGCCGGCACAAAACCCCAATCCTTCAGATAACCGCCTTTCTTGTCTCCAAAATACAACTGACCCAGAAAAATACCTGTACAGATGGCGATAATCGCAATTGTAATATAGGGAAATTTCTTCCTCGGCGCATCATCCGCCAGCGGCAGAATTATCCGCGGTAAAAACACCCAGTATAACGGCAACTGATTCAATCCCGAAAGGTCCTGATAACTCTCTCTTTCTTTTTGGTGCTTTAATGTGCCTTCCGCCACCGCTCTCACCTTCGGATCGTCCTTCATGTAGCTGGCCACCCGCGTCGATTCGCCGGCGTCCGACCAGATGCCCTTACACTCCGGACATTTATCCAGAAACACGTTGGAATCGTAGGCGTAATTAAATTTCTTCATCTCCACCCCGCACCTGGGACAACGCCGCCCCTCTTCTTGAATCTGACTCACCCTCGTTACCTGCCGCGCCTCAAACAAACGATCCCGTCGCGGCGCAATCCCCTCCTTCTGCGACAGCTCCTTCACAAAATCCGTAAACTCCCCCTCAT
>Ga0111186_1247_pt1 | contig 11331 bp, 8 predicted proteins | sample DeeMarSWOR324_28_FD_80243 | JGI IMG/M metagenome (GOLD analysis project Ga0111186, IMG submission 80243) | Phycisphaerae bacterium SM23_30 | reverse complement strand
CCGGATGATTTGTTCGACGGTCTTGCCCCGGCACTTTTCCATTTCGTAGGGGCCGGGGGTGGCCGAAACGAAAGTCACCCGGTCCCACATCTGTTCAAACTCTTCAAAGCGCAGGGGCCGATTGTCCAGGGCGCTGGGCAGTCGAAAGCCGTGCTCGACCAGGACCGTCTTGCGGCTGTGATCGCCGGCGTGCATGGCCCTGAGCTGGGGCAGGGTGACGTGCGATTCGTCGATGAATAAAAGAAAATCATCGGGAAAATAATCGATCAAGGTGTAGGGCCGGGCCCCCGGTCCCAGACCGGCCAGGTGGCGGGCGTAGTTTTCGATGCCGCTGCAGTAGCCCACCTCGCGGATCATCTCCATATCATAGCGGGTGCGGGCGCTGAGCCTCTGGGCCTCCAGCAGTTTACCTTCGCCGCGTAATTGCATCAGCCGCTGCTCCAGTTCCTCCGAAATACCCCGCAAGGCCGACTCGATGCGGTCTTCGGGCATAACGTAGTGCTGGGCCGGGTAAATAAACATCTGTCTTTCCGGGGATAACTCTTCGGCGCTGGTGGGATTGATTAAGGTGAGCTTTTCGATCTCGTCGCCGAACATCTCCACCCGGACGGCGAATTCTTCATAGGCCGGCCAGATCTCCACCACGTCGCCCCGCACGCGGAATTTGCCCCGTTCAAAGGCGATGTCGTTGCGTTCGTAGAGGATGTCGGTCAGGCGGCGCAGCATCTCGTCGCGATCCAGATTCAGCCCCACCCGCAGGGCCAAGACCGCCCGCTTATACTCGTCCGGCGAACCCAGCCCGAATATGCACGAGACCGACGCCACCACGATCACGTCTGCGCGCGACATCAGCGAGGTGGTGGTGCTCAGCCGCAGCCGATCCAGGTCGTCGTTTTTGGAGGCGTCCTTTTCGATATAAATATCCCGCTGGGGGATATAGGCTTCCGGCTGATAGTAATCGTAGTAGCTGACGAAATATTCGACGGCGTTGTGGGGAAACAGCTCGCAGAACTCTTCGTATAACTGGGCTGCCAGGGTCTTGTTATGGCTGATGACCAGCGTCGGCTTCCGGAGGCGGGCGATGACGTGGGCCATGGTGAAGGTTTTGCCGGAACCGGTAACGCCCATCAGGGTCTGGAATTTTTTATCCTGGTTTAAGCCGGCGCATAATTTTTCTATGGCCTGCGGCTGATCCCCCGCCGGGGCAAACTCACTGACGACCTCAAATTCCGACACAAATCCTTCCCTGGCTATAACGCCATTAAATTACTTCCTGGTGATTATACCTGCTCTCTTGCTCTGCTGCAACTAAGTTACTTTTAATAAACTTTACTCAGGCTTTTTGATATAGGATTACTTTATTTACTCACCCAGGATTGATTTCAGAAATAGGTGGGGGAAGTAATGTTGAAAATTGAGTCGGCGGGCGAGGTCAAAGAAGGTGTTTTGGTATTGAGGGAATTTTGTGCCGAAGACCGTCATTAAAATTGCTTTTTGGCCGATAGGCAGAGAATGTCGGCAGAGGGATTCAGGTGCGAATGCTTCTTGACCGCTAAGGCAATTGGCAAAGTACCTTTCTTCCCAGGACGATTGTCGGAGTAGTTCAAGGGCCCGTTCCAGTGATTGGTTGGCCCCGTCAAAATTTCCGGCGCGATGCTGAGCGAGATATAACAACAGGTATAATCCGGCGTCCGGGGCTTCTATTTGATCGGGCAGGTTGGGTTCCAGGGGAGTATTACAGGTTAGGGCCAGTTTAAATCGTTCGATGGGGATGGTGGAATTGCTAAGGTGCTGTTTGTATTCGGTGGTGTTGCCGGAATAGTAGGCAAGCTCGGCTTTAAGTTGGTAGGAGTAGATCTGGTAATCGAAAGGATCAAGCATGGCCGAAGCGCGGCTGATCCAGTTATTCATTTGCCGACAGGCGGCAGAGAGATTTTCGGCGCAAAGCAGGAGCCGAATTTCCTCTGCAGCACCCGAAAGGTCTTCCGGGGCACTTATGTATTGTTTACGCAATTCGATAAGAGCATCACGGTAAGCTCCATTGGCTTCGAGCGCCTGACGGTGAAGGGCGCAGAAGTTAGCATCATTCGAATCAAGAACTATGGCTTCTTGGATCATGGACAATGCTTTGTCAAACTCGGCGGTGCTCAGGTATTGATAGGCCATAGCGTTATAGGCGTAGGGAGTAGGTTGGGGGGCATTAGCGGCTTTTTGAAAATATTCCCGGGCTTGTTCGGGATTGCGGACGATTCGTCCGAACAGATAAAGCAAAGCCGGATTTTTAGGATCGGTCTGTAGCAAGTTGCGGTATTCAAGGACAAGATCATAATCGGGTTGGTGGACATCCATAAAATTTTGATACCTACGGTGCCATTCAATCCGAACGGGACGGGCGGAGAGACCGGGGCGTATGGCTTCGAGGTATTCGTCTGGTTCGGACAAGATCAGCAGGGCATCGAGATATTCATTGGAACCGGGCTCGTAACGTAGATGTTTTTTGACATAATCATACGCTGCGTCGTGGCCGATTTCCTGACTGAGCAATAAGACGGTATCGATCTGGCTGAGATTTAATTCATGCAAGAGGTAAATACGTTCCCGGGAGACGGTTTTACTTCCGGAGACCTCGATGGTGCCGGGAAAGGGCACAAAGAGGTGGTCGATATCGTCGAAAACATAGAGGGATTGGCCGTAATAAATTTTCCCTTCGGTGTCGGGAGCGAAATCAGGGAATTCGGAATAATAGGCTTTTTCCCAGACCAGGGGCGCGACTAAATCGGGATTGATTACGAAGGTTTTGTTGAGGAAGGGTCGCCGGAGAAATGGGATTTTAACTTTAATGATTTGATCGGGAATATCGAGGTTTTGATCCAGGACAGAAACGGCGAGATTGCCTTCGGCAATTTTAATGGTGGTGGCGCCCAAAGGATCAAGGGTATGGGGTTTATCGTTGATATTGATCTGATAAGGCCGGGAGAGTCCGTTGATAAGATGTATTTCGCGGGAATTTCCCTGTAAGAAAGACACAATGAGATATGAGGATACGGCAATTATCAAAATAGCAATCGAGATAATTTTGGCGGTTTTACCGCTGATGTCACTTCCGGTTTCGGAGGTTACAACGGCCTGGGTAAGGTTGGTGCTTTTAATTGGTTTATTCGTGTGCAGGTTTTCTTCGGATAATTTTTGGGCCTTGTTGAATTCTTTATCATTATTGAGATCGGGTAAGATTTGGGACATCTGATCGAGAAGATCAAGGGCTTTTTGGTGTTCCCCGACGGCTTGGTAGCCTTGGGCGTGGGCGAACAGAAGACCCAGTTTGTTTGGATCCTTTTGCTCAATAACATGTTGCAGATAAGGAACAGCCTGATCGGGTTGGTTTTGACGTATGATAACCAGGGCAAGTTTTTCATAAATGTCCGAAGCATCTTTTATTCGCAAAGCGGCGCAATAGGCGTCGTCGGCTTCGGCGAGTTTGCCCATCTCGCAGTAGAGATCTCCAAGGAGGACCAATGTTTCGAGATGATCGGCTTGATTTTGGGCGATTTGGGGGGCTAGTTCGAGAAAAGATTCTATCTCTTCGTAGGAAACCAGGGCGCCAATAAGCTTCTGGGCTGCTTGAGGATCTTTAGGATTTCGCTGGTATTTGGATTGGGCCTGATCGATGTCCTGTTTTTTGGCCTGCAGCCATTTCGCCAAAGGAACACGGCTATGTTTGGTGCAAGCCGGGCACATGTTAAGGATGCGTTTTTTGCCGAGGGGGATGATGGGAATAAAAAAGAAAACGAAGTAGGTGGTGGTGTCAAAGGAAGTTAGAGTTGTTTGACGATGACAGTGAGGACAGGTGCCGCGGAAGCGTCGTATGTTTTTTTTACCGTAATATGTCGTTCCGATGCCATTAATCGTTGAGGGCATGACATTAGACCTCCCAAATCAAATTACTACGAACTGACATTTCCCATATAACATGGTATATCCTTGCTCAGATCTTTGACGCAACTCAACCCGTGTCCCCGTCTGAAAAGCAAGTTTTTCAGCGACTCTACGTTAGTTGTAAAACTTTACTAAAATAAATCGGCTATATCCAAAGACTATGGAACTTTTCTAATATTTCTTGATGTTCGGGAATCTTACCGAACGCCGCCAGCCAGCTCTCGATGTATTTATAATCTAGCGAATTCTTATGCTTAGTTAAAATGTTTTTAACGTCCTCGATGTCCACCCCTCTTCCGGCGATCATTTTATGAATAATAAGGTCTTCGCAGGAGGCGTATTTAACCGGATAATCATGCATCAAAACATCTTTTGCCCTATCCATGGCCTGGGTTTCGTAGTCGGTAAAAGAAAAGATGAAATCAAATCGTATGTTCGTTTCCGGCTCTTCGGCGGGAAGGACATTTGTTTCCTGTGCAAAATCCTCCGGTTTTTCGGGTAGAATTTTTAAACCCGATTCTCGACATACTTTCTCCAGTAACGAAAACTTATCCGTATCTATCCCCACCGTTATATCAATATCACGAGTCAATCGCGGCGTTCCATATAATAAGACGGCCTGACCGCCGATAATCATATAAGGAACTTTATTGTGGTCCAACCGCTGAGCTATTTTTTTTAGCAGTTCTTCTATCAAGAAGTAAGTCCGTTTAGGGCTTGGGCGATCCTCAAATCCGTTTCCAGTCCCTCCAGGATATTCGCCGAATTGATAACGCCTAAAAACTGGGCTTCCTGGTGCAGGGCCTCGTAGAGGGCCAGTGCTTTTTTAGGAGTAATATTTTCCTCTTTGATTAATTTTCGCTTAAATTCTTCTAGTTTATGCCGGTTTTTGATCATGGGAGTCAAGCCGATATCATTTTTTAATTATTTTGTCGTCGGCTTTTTTGTCCCCTTTGATTTCCGAGGTCTGTTCGACGATGTTGGTCACTTTTAATATGCGGATGCGGGTGATGGTGTCGTATTGGGCCTGGCCCAGCATGGAGACCTTTTTGCCCACGTATCCGCTCAGGTCCAATCCCGCTTTTGCGGCTACGGCGTAATAGATGATCCGGTTGTCCGCATCCAGCACCAGGAAGCGTAAATTTTTATTTTCGGCGGTGAAGACGGCCGATTTCTCCAGCAGGCCCTTGACCACAATCCCGTCGGGGGTGGCGCCGACGGCGGACTGGGCCGCCACCAAAAGTTCCACCTTCTGCCTGTCCTGGTTTATCTTGGTGAGGGTTTCTTTTAACTGCGCGTTTTGCTGGTGGGATAATTTCCACAAATTCAATCCGGTTTCGCAGCGCGCCAACTGCTGCAAGAGGATCTGACCGGTCGATTTTACCGCGGGCGAGGCGGTGGCGTCGAGCAGTTTTTCGAGTCTTTCTCTGATGGGTTGATAATCCCGCTGGGCCATGGGTTTGGCCTGTTCGAGCTGGAGCATTTCCACCGCCGCCAGGTATTCCTGGCGATCCTTGCTTATCTGCTCGGTTTGTTGCGCGGCGGTTTTTTGCTCTTCGGCCGCGGCGGCTTCCTGCTGCTGCACCTGATCTATCGCCTCCTTGGTAGCCGGCGTTTCGGATTCAATATAATCCAGAGCGGCCCAGAAGAAACATCCTGCGGGGCACTCAATCTTGTAGAAGTTATCGCGCTGGCCGATCACCCGCACTTCATCTCCCATATTACACTTGGTCTGCACTTCCGAGGCATGGGCCGGGGGGACAATATCCACGCTGCCGGCCCGCACCCGTCCTCTGTTGCCTGTGACCTGTCCTCTGATTATTTCCTTGCCCACCAGCTCCGCCAGTTCCGCTTCGGTGAGGGTTTGTTTCTGGCTGGTAGGCGCCACCCGGGCCCAGCTGCCGTACTTCTCCTCATGCACCACCACCAACTGGCCCAGGTCGAACTGGCCCACCGGGTAATACACCTCCGCCGGTCCCGAGCGGATATATACCTTCGTGCCGGTAATCCGGCCCACGTAGGGAAACCGCGCCGTCGGCTCGGTTAACTGGACGCTGTCATTGCTGACCGACGGATCGACCGTCTGCTGGGCCCAAAGCGATAAAACCATTACAAAACCTAACAGAACCGCCAGAATCATCCCTTTTTTACTGACCATGATTTGTGCCTCCTGCAAAATCGGTACTCCGTTATGAAATTGCTTTCCGATCACCAGGACCATAGCAAACCGGCTAGCGTGTGTCAACGTAAAACCATATTATAGTTCCAAGAATACCTTGCAACATAGGGGGTAATTGCTACAATGTCCGCTATAACAGATATTTAGGATAAATTAATAAATGATTATTCCCATAGGCACCGACAATCCGCTGAGGCGAACGCCTTTGATGAATTACGCCCTGATATTTCTCAATATCACTATTTTCTTGTTAACTCACGACCCCCACCGTGTTGGTCCGGGCCCCTATGACATAGAAATCCTGCGGGATCAGGCGGTGCCCTTTAAGCTCGATCCGGTTTCACCTCATCTCTATCAATTTATCAGCTATGCCTTTCTTCATGCCGACTGGATGCACCTGTTGGGCAACATGCTTTTTTTGTATATTTTCGGCAACAATGTCAACGATAAACTGGGTCATTTGGGCTATCTGCTGCTGTACCTGGGCGGGGCCGTCAGCAGCGGGCTGGGCCATGCCCTGCTTCACAGCGTCAGCGTCATCGGCGCTTCCGGGGCGGTGGCCACCGTCACCGGGGCCTATATGGTCCTGTTCCCAAAGACTTATGTACGAATCATTTACATTATTTTCTTCATTGGCACCACGGAATTGCCGGCTTTTTATTTTATCCTTTTAAAATTGGTGGTTTGGGATAATGTCATCCAGAGAATGATACAGACCGTTGGTAATATCGCCTATGACGCCCACCTGGTGGGTTACGCCTTCGGTATTGGCGTGCCCATGGGCCTGCTGGCGCTTAAACTGCTGCCCCATAGCCATTTCGATCTGTGGGCGGTGGCCCAGCGCTGGCACCGCCGGGAAAAATACCGCCGGGTGGTGGAAAAAGGCTATGACCCCTTTTCGGTGACCGGCGCCGGGGGCGTGAAAGCGCCCTCCAGGGATGCCAAGCCAGAGCCTTTGAGCCCCCGCCAGGAGAAGATTCTCGAGCTGCGGGCAAAGATTTCCCAGACCGTCGGCGTTTCCGATATGACCGCCGCCGTCGATGCCTACTTCCAATTGATCGAGATCGACCCGGATCACGTCCTGCCTCAACAGAACCAACTTGATATCGCCAACAAACTGGCCCACCTGAATCGGCACCCCGAGGCCGCCCGGGCCTATGAGGCCTTTATCAAGAATTACCCCCGCTATCCCTTTCTGGAGCAGGTGCAACTGATGCTGGGATTGATCTACAGCCGATACCTGGATCAGAAAGACCGGGCCCGGACTCATCTGCGGGCGGCCCAGGAGAAGATCTCCAATCCCGCCCAGCGCCAGATGTGCCGGGACGAACTGGACCGCCTGGGGTAGAATGGAGAGACGCCTGGTTAGACGATGGGTTTTTTCTCGTGTTCGGCAATGTGTTGATATATTTCGTGGGCGGTGGAGCTGTTCCAGAGCCGTTGACGAAGGTCTTTGTCGGTCATTAACCGGGAGATGCGGGCGATGGCCTGGATATGGGGACCGGTCTTGTCGATGGGGGAGACGAGCAAAATAATCATGGTGACCGGTTGGCCGTCGATGCTGTCGAAGTCTATAGGCTTATCGACCTTGCCGAGAGCCATAACCAGCCTATCCACCCCGGCGGATTTACCGTGGGGGATGGCGAAACCCTGACCGACGCCGGTGCTGCGGACGGCTTCACGGTCCATGACGGCCTTCAAGGCGGCCTGATAATCGGTCAGTTTTCCATTTAGGGCCAGAAGGTCCATAAGTTCGGTGATCGATTGATATTTTTCCCCGGCCTCCAGCGGCGCCTTTATGCAGCTAAGTTCAAGTATATCAGTAAGTTGCATGCTGTTAAGCTCCAAAAGCATTACATCACCATGGACTTTTAAGTTTAGCTTAATCCGTGTTTATTAGCAAAGTAATTTTGCCGAAGTCGTGGTTTTGACGGCATATTTATCAACGGCAACTGCGTCTATCTGCCATGGCGGGTGAATATAGCGTGCACTGCGGTTATAAGGCGAAATTGTTTGACAGTAAATGATTAAATTGTCTAATATTAGTGAGATTCCTGTAAGATTAAGGAAAGCATACCGGGAAAAGAGAAAATTGGTTTTGCTTTTTTCTTTTCGAACGGCAAGTTCTTATTTGGCAGGTGGTTACGGAATCATTTAAGAAAATCTGTTTCCTGCTTTTCTTAAATAATATGTGCCTGACTTTAATTTTGCAGGAGTCATTAATATTAGCCGATGGTTTATATGAGTTTCGATCTCGCCCCCAAGCAGGAGCCGCGAAACGGACTTATCGATCCTGAAAGGAAGTAAAATCATGGAACCACTCAAAGAGACCGTCGAACAAGACGAGATGGAACAGCTTCAGGACGCCTGGCAGGCATACAAGTGCTTCAGGGCGGCGCGGAGTCTGTTTTTCCTGTTGATATTTTTGGGTCTCATACTCATTCAAGGGGGTTTCTGGGCGATAGACCTGGGTTGGGCGGGGACGCCGGAAGAAATCGAGAACCAGGGCGTATCCGGGTTGTGGATCCTGGGTCTGCAAGAGCAAGAACCCCCTGCTCCGGCGCCGGAGGAGGAAAAAGAACAAGCTCCGTATCCCAGAGAGAGGGTCCGCAAACTGGTGGAGCTGGTGGTGGATATCTTTTACTATGTCTTGCCGTTCTCGGTGGTGATATACTGTTTAACGTTGCTGATCGGGCTGAAGTTGGCCCTGGTAGGTCGTCTGGGGGGGCTGGCCGACTCGAGCCGGGCGTTTTTCCTGTCGCTGGTGGTGCTGGTGCTGGTAGTGCCATGGTATGAAACCATTGATGCGGCCCTCCCGGGCGCCCTGTTTGGTTCCCCGGAGTTGATCGATAAATACTGTTATTTCCACGAGAAAATGGCCGGATTGGGCTGGTGGGGATACTTTCTCTATTACGGCCGCTTTGTGGGCCTGTGGATCTTGGCTTTCCTGCTCCTCCTGGCGGCCCAATTACGGAGTCACCAGGCGGCCCGGAAGATACAACGGCGGTTTTTGATCGGTCAGCAGGGCACGCCGTCGTCGATTGTGGCGGCCGCGGCGGAGGCCCGCAGGGACAAAACTCTCGAAGAACTGGGTGAGAAACTGGCGGAACTGAGCGAGGATCAGGAAGAACCCTGACGATAAGCAAGCGCCGCCCCGCCCGGACATTCTAAAAGGCCGCTTCTAGCGAATCGGCACCGGATTGGCGTCTAAAATCTCGCTTCTCTTGTCTTTCATGCTCTGCGGCCAACTCGATTGATGCTGGCCGATCCATTGTTTGATCCCATCGGCGTCGCGATAGACCAGATCGACCGTAGTACTCTCCTTTAAATTTCGGCCGGTGGTGTAATGAAAGGTGCGGTCAGGAATAACATCAATCAACGTGGCGCCGGTGCGAAAATCAACCGATGCCGGCAGTCCTGCGGCATCCGCATCCGTAGGGGTGACTATATCACCGATGACGGAGCCCGGACCAACAGTAAAGGTCTTGCTGTACCAGGTCCCATTTTGCCAGCGGTAAACATCAACGTTAACGGTCTTTCTTTGCAGGGCGCCGGTGCCGGAGGTCTTGGGGAAAAACAAGACTCGCGGCGGCACCTGGACAAACTCTGGTGGTATTTCGGCCGGTTCCTCCTGCTGGCGCTGTTCCGTGAGGCTGAATTTTTGCGGGACGGCCCAATCGGACCAAAGCATGATTTCATCCTGGAATTGCTGCTGGTCGGGTTTTAACCAGTCTTTCCCGGCGACGGGATTGAAGAAACCGATCCTCATTTGATAGCGATAAATCCCGCCCGGTTCTACATCCCCATCGTGGGCCCAGATGCGGACTTCTTCCTGGTTGAGCCAGTCTTCCGGTTCCCCGGGGAGACTGGCGCTGGCAGCGGCCCCGCCGGGATTGATGCCGGTCAACCCGCCGCTGGCCGGCAGCAGGGTCGGGCGATCCGCGACAGTAGTCGCGGCCCGACGTGACGGATTTCTACTTCCGGTCTGCTCGGCTTTAAGCTTGCGGCTTTCCGACGGCGTCTGCCATTGCTGGCTATCAGTCAGTTGGTAAGGAGAAGGTCTGAGAACCTGGGATTGGGATTCCAGCTTCTGCTGAACCGGAAGCATAACTTCATAATATTCATCATTGGAGAGGTTGGACATTTTTAAGCTCAACAGTTTAGCTTTATTGGTGAAGGGATCGTTTTTCAGCCCCAGGACGGAGCGCCACGGACCCCAGGCTCCGTCCGGCAGCAGCCGGGAGTGCTGCAGATCAATCACGCCGGCGATCGGTTCGGGATATTTGACCGGATTTTTGGGGGTTCGGCTGTCGCCAAAGCTCCTGCGAAAGGCCTGGCGCAACTGAGCCATGGGAATTACGGCTTCCACCGTGACAAAATCAACATCTTCGACGCTGCTGAGATTGGTTTGACTGTCCGGCATCTGCGCCTGGGCGTGCGTTATGTCAACGACGATACGCTTCAGGGGGGGGATGGCGGGGATCTCTATATCTTCGGGGGGGGCGATAGGAAGTTCGCCTTCGATTACCGGGGGATCGATCGGTCTTTGGTCGATCTCTCGAAGGGCCAAGGGAGGAACTTCAACCAGATTCTCCGCCAGGAGCTCCGGCGGCGCGATGGGATCGCCGGGTCTTTTCATTTCGCTCACAATGGTTTGGGCCTCTTGGGCGGCGTCGGAGGTGACCTGCGAGGCCCTTTTATTATCCACCCCGGAACCGACCATCAAACGTATCAGGATCACCGCCAAACAAACACTCAAAGACGCCGCCAGGGCGATTTTTTCCAGGTGCGCTTCAAACATGTTTAAGGTTTGTTTTTTTGCCATCTGCAGGCTCCTACACTATCAATCTACCGGCTAAAGGGTTCCGAAAAGGGCTTTAATGGGTTGAGGCATCATGTCTTCGTAACCGCTGCGGAAAAATATGTATTGACAGATAAGCCGCAGTTTCTTCACCGAGGCGCTGCCGTAGTAGTAACCTTGTTGATTTTCCGCGATAACATCGACCGGTTCCATCTCCATTTGCAGAACCGTTATTTGATTTCGTTCGTTGCGTTCCATGGTGCTGCCGTCCGGCTGGACCGCGAGCGTATATTGCTTGACACTCTGAAGCGTATTTATAAATTCCGAAATACAACTGGAATCAACTATGACATTGATTTCAAATTGGACCACGTTGACATCATTATTACTGACATGATCGGGTGTGGCTTTTACGATA
>Ga0111186_1186_pt1 | contig 11371 bp, 7 predicted proteins | sample DeeMarSWOR324_28_FD_80243 | JGI IMG/M metagenome (GOLD analysis project Ga0111186, IMG submission 80243) | Phycisphaerae bacterium SM23_30 | reverse complement strand
CTGATTCTTGTCATCTGTGTCATGCCCGGAACCAAATGTCTGTCGGAGAAACTGCCGGATTGGACGCACAGGATAAGGCGGGATCACCCAAGGTTGTTCTTCAATTCTGATACGTGGCCGGGTGTACGTCAGCGTGCACTTGGGACCGAGCGACAGTGGTACCTTTCCATAAAGAGACAGGTGGACAGACTGGCTGAAGCCGCGACGAGTAAGGACAAGCTTGCAGCAAAGGAGTATGGTCAAGAGGCGGCGTGGTCGAAGAAATGCCTCGATGCGAGCCTGCGTTTCTACGACAAATGCTATGAGGATAAGAAGAGTGTCAACTGGTACTCGACTTCCCGAGTTCATGCGACGCTGGCGTGGGATTGGATATACGAGGATTTGTCGGAAGCCCAGAGGCGGGATTTTATGTCGAGGCTGGTGCGGGCGATTGATCGGGTGCTCAAAGCCAGGCCAGCAATCTATCGAGAGAATATGAGCGGATACAGCACCGGATTCTACGGCGTTAAAAACTGCCTGTGGTTCATCGGCTGCACGGCTTTCGGTACCGGAATTGAAGAGGAGAAGGTGAATGAGTGGTTGGTGTGGGGGCGGAATGAGAATATGAAACTGCTGGAGCATCGGCGCAAGGCGTGCGGTGACGACGGCGGCGGCGCATCGGCGACGCTTGGATATGTTCTGGGGGCATACCCGTGGTCGGAGCAGAACTTCTTCTATACGTGGCTTTCGGTAACTGGAGAGAATATCGCACCGGATTGGCCGCACAGCGCATGGCTGGCAAATTATGTGATATGGAACTGGATAGAAGCCAACGGCGGGCCTTTGGAGTTCGGATACGGTGATCGACCCCACACGAAAAACGCGATCCCCACGAGCCAACTGTACACGCACATGGCGAATATTCGACATCTATACGGCGAGCAGCGGCCCAAGGAAGCGGCTTTGGCTGCACACGTGCAAGCGCTGCTCCCTCAAAAGAACTACAGCAGCAGTTGGTTCATTTATCCTTTTTTGTTGGCTGGCGCGGACGATTCACCGGACTCGTTTGCTCCTGAGTTACTCCCTATGGCCAGACACTTCGAGAACATGGGGCAAATCATAATGCGAAGCGGTACCGGCAAAGATGATACTTATTGTATGTTCTCATGCGGAGGGATACTGGCCCAGCACAGGCACTACGACGCCTTGAATTTCGTGATCTATCACAAGGGCTTCCTGGCTCTGGATTCGGGAACAAGATACAAAGAATTCGAGAATGGCGAGCATCTGGCAAACTATTATGCCCAGACTGTTGCGCACAACTGCGTTGTAATTCATCAGCCGGGCGAACCGCCGGCAAAGTACTGGGGCGGCACCGTGGTTGGCAATCACGGTGGACAGCACAAGCAGATCGGTTCTGTGGTCAAGTCCTTTGAGACCAATGAAGACTATGTATACGTTGCAGGAGACGCCACAGCTTCCTATCATCATGGAGTTGTCAAGGAGGCTGATAGGCCGGACCTGCCCGAGAAGTGCGATCTGGTAACACGGCAGATTGTTTTTCTTCCTCCGGATCACTTCGTAATCTTCGATCGGGTCGTTTCCACCGATGCCGGCTACAAGAAGGACTGGCTACTTCACACGGCTAACGAGCCGCAGATACGCAACAAGACGATCAGGGCCGACCATCGCGAGGGAAGGATGTTCTGCACGACGCTGTTGCCGAAGGATGCCGTTCTCAAGGCCGTGGGAGGCCCCGGCAAGGAGTTCTGGGCCGCAGGAAAGAATTGGGACATTGTCAAGGACGGACTCAGCGATGAGAGCCTTGCTCTGATAGGGCAGTGGCGTGTAGAAATAACGCCGGGAAAAGCGAGTAAAAAGGACGTGTTCCTCCACGTGATACAGGTGGGGGGCAAGGATCTTAGGGAGGCCAGTCAAATCAAATTGATTGAATCCGGCGACAAGCACGGCGTAAGGATCAAAGTAGCCGAAGCAACATGGCAAGTAATGTTTAACTCCGAGGGACAATTGGGCGGCCGCATTAAACGAAGCGGCGAGGCCGGCAGGATCGATCGGGCTTTGGTGACGGAGGTTCAAAAGCAAGTGGGCATAGCCGCGCGAGAGTATCCCGCGATGACCTATGAACAGGCGAAAGCAGGAATACCCAAACGCAAGCTGCCGGATTTCTGGGTTGGGAGTATGAAGAAGCTTGAAGAACAGCTCGGTATGGTGAAGATAGGACAGGTTCGCATAATCGCGAGAACGCCCGGTGGGCGACCTGTTCATTTGGTCAGTTATGGCAGCCGTGAGCAAGTCGCCCACAAAGCTAATTTTAACTCCGCCGTTGGGGGCCGGCTGGAATCGGCGTATATGGACAAGGAGGCAAGGCGCAAGCCAGTGATTCTATTCGTTGGACCGGTTCACGGGCACGAAGTCGAGGCGCTTACCGGATTGACGAATCTAATAGCCATTATGGAAACGGGTAAAGACCTCAGAGGAACTGCGCAAGAGAGCCTGAGAGAACTTGGACGCAAGTGCCGTCTGCTGATGATCCCTGCCGGCAATCCAGATGGCATCGATAGGCTCGAGCCACGCTCGCTTCACGGAATGGGCTCCCGGGATCTTCGATTCTGGGGCCAAGGCACGTGGACGGACGACACCTTTTGCGGCTGGCCTCAGAGCAAGAGGCAGCACCCAATGGTCGGAGACAACGTCGGATTTCTGGGATGTTACTTCAACGATGACGGAGTCAATCCAATGCACGATGAGTTTTTTATGCCGATGAGCCCCGAGGCACCGGCTATCCTCAAGGTGGCGGCGGAAGAAGGTCCTGACCTTGCGGTCTCTCTACATAGCCATGAGAACAAGCCCGCTCTGCTCCGCCCGGCCTACGTGCCATTGGAAAAGCAAGAGGATATCAGACATCTGGCCGTTTCATACTATTCAATGCTCGAGGAGCGTGGTCTACCCCATGCAGCCCCCTTCAAAGCGACAGCCGAGGGTGGCAAATATCCTGCACCGTTTAATCTAACCAGCACCATGTACCATGTCAGCGGAACCAGCAGCTTCACATTCGAGTGTCCGCACGGCCTCGATAGCGAAAGGGCATGTAGGGTGGGGTTCGACGCGATTCTCGATATACAACTTTCGCTGTATGAGGCGATGATGCAGCATGAGCTTGCCAAAAAGGCAACGAGCGATTGAGTATCGGTCTACCCGCAACAACTGTGTCGTGAGATTAGACAGTTAGCCTAGTCACAATATTTGTGCAACCTGTTGCATTTTCATGTCGATCTTCAAAAAGGAAGTTCAGAGCTGTTATCAAAAAGAGGCGAAATGTAGTCCCGTATGGGTGAGTGCCGGGAGGCGGTTTGTGTGGGAAAGCGGCAGAATTCTTTTCCTCAGCCGCTAGTGGATAAATCGCCGGTGAAGCTCGCGCCCCGCGGTCGGTTATTCCCGTGCGGCCCGTTAGAAAAACCACAACTCTCGGTCCTTTCCGTGAAATGCTGTATCTGATAGAATTAGTGCATTCGATTCAGAAATACTACATGGAGGTCATCGGCATGAAAAAGGAAACCCAATGCGTGCATAGCGGGACGTATCGTGATAACGCCACTCGTGGCATAAATACACCTATCTTCACATCATCGTCATTCGAATACCTCGATCGGACGGAATGTCTTTACCCACGCTACTTCAATACCCCCAATCAGAATGCTGTCGTCAAGAAGCTCTGTGCTCTGGAGGGGGCAGAGGATGCGGTCCTATTCAGTTCAGGTATGGCCGCAATAAGTACCACCATACTTGCTTTCGCAGGCATGGGTGACCATGTGGTTATGCTGGATGATCTCTACGGGGGAACTCACGCCTTTGCGACTGACGAATTCCAGCGAGTAGGAATAGAGTATACGTTTACGGCAACCGATGCTGATTCTGTCCGTGAAGCGCTAAAGGAAAACACAAAGGCAGTGGTGATCGAATCTCCCACCAACCCGCTGCTCAAAGTCATCGACATTCGCAGAGTAGCTGAATTCGCCAAAGAATCCGATGTCGTTACTATTATTGATAATACTTTTGCCACTCCGATCAACCAGAATCCTATCAAGATGGGTATTGACATTGTGGTCCATAGTGGGACCAAGTATCTTGGAGGCCATAGTGATATCTGCTGCGGTTTCGCCGTTACAACTGAAGAGAAGGCCGAGCGTATACGTGCTCTGGCGCGACACCTAGGGGGCAGTTTAAATGCGATCACGTGCTACCTGCTCGAGCGAAGTCTCAAAACGTTGGCGATAAGAGTGCAAAGGCAAACGGAGAATGCTGGCCGTATTGCCGATTTCCTCGATAAGCATCCCGCCGTCCGTTGCGTGAATTATCCCGGGCTCCCAGGTTCTGGAAGTCATAGCATTGCGGGAAGCCAGATGGAAGGTTTTGGGGCTATGCTGTCGTTCGACTTGGACGAAACCAAAGCTAAAGCAGCACGTTTTGTCAGACAGCTAAGACTTATCAAGCCGGCGGTGAGTCTGGGAGGGATAGAAACGACAATTTGTTCACCTGCGGTTACATCACATGCAAAGATATCCGAGGCAGAACGTAAAAGGATTGGTATTACAGATTCATTACTAAGGTTGTCTGTGGGTATTGAACAGGTAGAGGATCTAATCGCCGATTTGCAGGAAGCGCTTGATCAGGAAGAAGAGTGAATCGGGCAGCCGCCGCATTCCTCCCTCAGCCCGATCATTTGCCGCCATGTGTTGTCACAGCGCAGCGAGCTCAAGACCCACCATCTTGCCAAGGTCTCTCTGCTCCGCAAGCACTGCACAAAAGAATAACAAGCCCGACCCGCGACTGCCGGGAGGCGGTTTGTGTGAGAGAGATGGAGCGGTGGCCCTGGAAGGTGTTCTGGGTCGAGCGAAACCTTAATCGCTGTACTCCTCCGCAAGCACTCCGCGAAAGAATAACCACCCCACCCTGCGACTGCCGGGAGGCTGTTCAGATAGGCTATGAAGCGTGGCTGAGAGGTCGCAACGTGGATGCCTCAAAGAAAATCTTTGTGGCAATAGGAATTGTAGTGTTTGACTTTGAGCTCTTGATAAGTGACCGCTGCTATGAGGCACACACTTGTAGCCCTCTTTTTGTACGCGCATGATCACCTATTTGTTATCATAGACCTATCAGGGCAACAGTTGCCAGCAGTCCAGTGGTCCAGTAGGTCCAAGGACTGGAGTAGGTTCAGGGTCAATGTTAGGGGAACTATGAACAAGGTCATTCGTGTCATAAATGCTATTGAGCAGGGAGATCCACAGTATATTGTGCTATTGTAGGGGCCGTAGCGGGCAGCACTACTCTTTATAAAGTCAAATGGGAAGTGTCGGATTATGAGTAGCCGAAACACTCTTAGCGATTTGAGGCAACCCTCCATGAAAATAGTCAATCTATTATTTGTTCTTGTGCTCGTGTTTACATCTTCATGTTCCGAAGCTCAAGAAGAGGCAATCCAAAAGGAACTACCGGCACTATTAGGCCCAGGGACAACAATACGCATAAAACCAACTGAGGTTTGGAGAGGAAAGCAAGAGGATTTTACTATTACCATAACATTGGGTAAAGGTGGGTTACCTGCAAATGAGTCAGTTGGAGTTGTAAACGGGTCGTATATCGATCGCTGGAAGTTTAGTTTTGCCAGTCACTGGTGGGGGAAAGAAAAGCCCTGGCAAACAACTGATGAGAAAAAGTCCAACTACGTTACTGCCACCTGTAGTAGACAGGGTATCAACTTGAAGCTAAAAGTTGGTGAAGAAGGCCCCGCCAAGCCTTTTGTAAATACCCCCGACCATTTTGTTCGTTCCCTTAGGGAACGGATGCGTTTCGTTCTTGACCTGTCGTCTGATCGAAATTTACGAGCCGGTGACATCATTACCCTACGATGGAAACGGGTACAAGCTCCGGATTATGCGATGCGGTATTTCTTTTTGCCGTTTCGCTTTTCACAATTGCCCAAATTAGATCGTGACTTACCTATCAGGGGCGGCGGTTTTTATAGTCTACCAAGTATTAGAGTAAAAGGGCACAGTGCTGAATATCTGTATGTAACCTGTCGCCCATTGCATGCTATCAATGAAAGATTTTCTTTGAATGTTGCTGCTATTGACAAATATGGGAATCTCGCCGAGGATTTTTCCGGAGCGGTCAAACTGATAACTGATTGTGACAACAATTTTCCGAAAACGGTAATACTTTCCAAAGATGACCGGGGTCGTAAGCGGATACAAAACCTAACAATATACGAAGCCGGTTGGCATCGAATCAGAGCAGAGGGGAACAATGTTTCCGGTACCTCCAACTATCTGGTCATTTCAAACAAGAAACCGTCGGAGCGCCTTTACTTTGGAGACATGCACGTCCATACACTTGATTGTGATGGTACCAACGATATTTTGGAACACTTTTTTTATGCCCCGAAAGTTGCCGGATTGGACTTTGGTACAGTATCCCCTCACGCCGAATACTTCGGTTGCAAGCAAGCCTGGGATCGGTATCTGAAAGAGACAACCAAAGCAAATAAACCAGGGGAATTCGTTACCTTTTATGGGTATGAATGGGCGCAAGAGGGACACACCAATGCGTATTTTCTTTCAGAAGAAGATGCTGTATTGATCTGGGGGGAAAAACGTATGAAGGCAAAGGGATACCCGGAGGACAATCCGACGTTCCGTATTGGAGCGAAGAGCGAGCGGGAATTCATGGATATACTCGGGAAACTAAAGCAAAGCCGGCCACTTTTCACCATAGCCCATATTCATAGTGCCTACCACGATCTGCATGACTCGATTCATTGGCTGGATGAAATATATTCGATTCACAAAGTTGGTCGGAAAAGGCGGGAAAACCGTCTCCGGAAAAACCTTCAAAAGGGCCTTCGCTTAGGTGTTGTCGCTGGTTCCGATATGCACCGTTTGACGATGGGCCACTTGTGTGATCAACCGGGCGAGGTATGGTCTTATGGCGATCGAGGCGGTTGGGATCAGACTGGTGGCATCCAGGCAACCTTTGCGTCTGATTTAACGCGGAAGGAACTGTATACTGGTATGAAGAACCGACATACCTACGGAACTTCCGGTGCAAGGATTGTACTATTATTCAATTGTAATAACGCATTAATGGGGTCACAGATCAAGCTTACTCAAGATGACAAGCCGAAATTCAGTATTGAAGTGGGCGGTATGGCAGATTTATCCGAAGTCGCGATATGTCGCTTCGATGGTGACAAATGGTCAGAACCGATGAAAATAGTCTTAACAGAAAAAGCAACTGATCGCTACTCAGGTTCTTGGGAGGATATGGAATTCAACCGGACGGGCATATATTATGTCCGTGTTACCCAGAAGAATGGGGAGCAGGCCTGGTCCAGCCCCATTTGGATAAATATATAAAGAGGTAGTAACTGTACAAGGATAGATAAGAATCACATCGTCACCGAGAAGTCTGCCTCTCAAAGGAATGAAGCCGCACTATCTTAGCCGAGAGCAAGAGGCCAGAAATATTTTGTCCTACCTCAGAAGACTCTATGAAACCGAGACCGAGCCGGAACAGGCCGAAGACTGGCGAGCGAAGCTGCCGCAGACAGAAGCCGTAGAAGACTAAAACAACGCAACAAAATTGCATCAACTGGTCAGCTTTTGTCCAGATTGGATTATCCCCAAAATGGCCCTATTTTCACCCGTCGGCGCCTACAACCACTATACAACTCGAAACTCCGTTATCTGCCAATTGTGGAAAAATTCCCGTCTCGTAAGCGTTTTAATATCAGTTGCTTACAAAAAAGTCAAAATTTGGAACCGGATTCAATGGACGCAGTCAAAAAAGGAATACCGTTACCGACCAAGTTCTATTCTTTCACAAAACAAAGATATCCAAAAATAATACTCTGGCAGTAATAGCTTTGAACTATTCCTAATTCTTTACTTCGGTAGTGGCATTTCACCTGCCGGGCGAGCTCCAACGCGCATTTCTTCCTGGAAGAGGACGGCCATTCCGCGGAGTTTTTTGATCATCTTGGAATTCCGTACCGGCTTGGTTTCGCCAGGGTCCTTTTCCAGGTCAAAAAGCCGGAAGTCGGGATTTAATTGTAATTTCCAATTATCCCATCGAACAGCGGCAAGCGATCCGAGGCTGCCACTTTAAGCAGACCGGTGATGTCGCGTCCATCAATGACCCGACCCTCGGGAACCTTTACCCCTGCGAACGTCGCGAAGGTGGGATACCAGTCCATGGCATGAATGAGCTCCGCGGAGGTTTGGCCCGCTTTCACTCCAAGGCCCGGTCCCCATGCGATGCAAGGAACTCGGATACCGCCCTCTAATGTGGTAAGCTTGTTGCCGCGTATAGGCTGGTCGGCTGTTCGTCCCGGGCCGCGACCGTTGTCAGAGGCGTAAACAACCAATGTCCGATCATCAATGCCCAATTCCTCCAACGTGTCGAGTAATCGTCCAACATGATAGTCCAGGCACTGGATGACATCGCCGTAGAGACCGAAACGTGATTTTCCTTTAAAATCATCTGTTACACCCAAGGGGTTATGCGCCATTGTGTGAGGCAAGTACAAAAAGAATGGGCGATATTTATTTTTCCGGATAAAGCTAATCGCCTCATCGGTATAGGCCTCGGTCAATTCCGCAGGATCAACCGGCCTCTTGACTATCTTTTCATTAAGCATTAATGGTACACCGCCTTCATCCTCGAAATAGGCAACCTCAACAGGATCGAGGTTATGCAGCAATCCGAAGTAATGATCGAATCCCTGCTGCCTCGGCAAAAATGGCGGAAGGAATCCCAGATGCCACTTACCTATGCATGCCGTGGCATAGCCGGATGATTTGAGCAGTTCTGCTAAGGTCAGTTCGTCGGGATGAATCCCCTTACGCGAGTCCGCCCGATGTACCCAAGTTGCCAAACCGACCCTGCGCGGATAGCATCCGGTCAAAAGGCCCGCACGCGACGGGCTACAGATCGGAGCGGCGGCGTAATAATCGGTGAACATTATGCCCTCTTCTGCCATTTGGTCAATCCGAGGTGTATCGATCTCTGTTGCACCGTAGCAAACAAGATCGTAGTAACCCTGATCATCCACCAGGATGAAGATCAGATTCGGTTTAGGTTCTTCGGCAATCGCTTCGGTGAGCATGCGGTGTTCCTTGCCGGGGTAAGCCCCAGCCAATAAGGGCGAAGAATACAAAGCAGCCATCGAAGCAGCGCCGGTCTGTAAAAAGCATCGTCGGGTAAGTTTCGTATGGTCTCGTGCAAATTGTTTTATCGGCTTCAATTCTTATCTCCCTTTGCGACATTAGCTGCGATATTTCCATCAATTACTACTATCCTGAATCCAACGTTAAATAACCGATCTTGTCCGAGCCGGCCAGACCGCGATAACCGAAATTATAACTGACAAGCCGCAATTGCTTGATAATCCCGCGCGGCACGCTTTTCAATCCCTGCCCTGCATAAACGTCACTGATATAAACGGTGGCATCATTTCTGGTCAAATCGACTTGATCGGGTATCACCATAGGCTGTTTTCGCTGCATAACAGGAGTTGGCTCCAAAAGTGCATAACCCGGCTCCTCATGTACGAGTATGAGATTGTCGAATATGTCTGCCAAATAGATGCCCCAGGAAGATTTAGCGCTCATACGGCAGCTTACGAGGAAGTATTTGTCACTTAGTGGATATGGATGCAGAAACATAGGCCAATCGCCGCCAACCAGGTTGTCGCGAATCATCGGTTTGATTGGCTCGCCGCGCCCCGTAATTCGTTGTACGATCCCCGACTCCTCCTGCCAGCCTATTCTCGGATCGATGATTACAAATTGCCCCATGCGGTGAGGTCCATGGTAGCCGGAGAGGATAGCGACCAGGCGATTCGTTCCCGGAATCTGCCGGGGAAAAAACAATGAATTGGGATACCATGAATTACTCCCGTAAATGGCACGCTGCCGCGTGCCGTCCGGATTCATCGTCATAAGCTGCCGCAGGTATATATGGCTAATGCCGGTGTAGTCCCAGCGGAGATAAAGCACTTTTCCGCTGTCGAGCACAACAGGATGGAAGTCATGATCCTGGTCAAAGCAGAGCTGGCGGACATTCATACCGTCGGCATCGGTCAGGTAGAGGTTGCTGACACGTTTACGACCATGCCAGCATGGAACCGACTGAAAAGATGCCGTTGATCCGAAAATGATCTTTCCGTTCGGCAAATAGCAGCCGTCCATCGCATCCACATCATCCGGAATCTGCGTGACCTGACGAATATGCGACCCATCGACATTCATTTCATACAGCTTCCAGTTCACTGGATCGGATTCTGTGAACAGCACTCGTTTGCCGTCAAAGTGAAGATCAAGCTCGCCGACATATCCGCCGTCCTCAGGCCGTCGTTATCGTATCCATCTCGCTCCAGGGAAGCATTACACTCATGATTGGAAGGCATGCCGATATCACGACCCAATCCGGCCGAATAGCCGATCTGCCTGTCAATGTCGGTAAAGACATTATCCTTCTCCAAATCTTTAACCTTGCGTTTGACAGCCAGAATCCCGGGCAGCTCGGTCAAAAGAGGATTCGCTAAAAGCGCCTCACTGCGCAAAGTTTCAAGCTGGTGTTTTGCATATGCCTTACCCTGCTCAAGAAGCCCCTCGATGCGTCGCAAACGGTCAAGATAATCATGTCCATTGGGGTAACGATCGCCAAATGTTTCGATTATGTCCGAGACGGCCTCACGCAATTTACTACTATCGGAAGCGACATCCCGAACTTCGGCCTGACATTTTCCCAGGCCCAGAAAGGATATACAGATCAAAATAGCCAATAATACTCGCATGAGGCTTATCTGATCTTACTTGCGTTGTCGCTTAATTAGAACGGCATTCGCAGTCGCATAAACAATAATCCTCGGCTTGTAGGAGGCACTCGAATACATGTATAAGGTTTCATTTTCGAGATAGAACTCGCCCCCACGGTAACGGTCCTTAATTGGCGGATTGGGTGGTGGATCCATGAGGATGAAGCGCTCACCTTTGTTTCCTACTGGATGGAGCTCGCGGTCCACCTCTACGTATTTGACGTTGCCGCCTCTCCAGGCAGAGTGATCCTGATAGACAATGAAATTTCTGTTCTCCCATTGTAATAAAGAGGGATCATAAATATCATTATTCTCTCCCGCGACCGGCTCCACTAACGGAGTCTTCAATTGAATCCAGTTTTCGGCATCCGTGGAATGAGCCAGCCAGACGCAGCGAATCCCTCTTTCTTCAATAAATCCCGAATAGAGCATAATGTATTTACTTCCGTATCGTTCAAGAGGATATTCGTAGACCCTGGTGTAGGTGGCGTTGCG
>Ga0111186_1234_pt1 | contig 11406 bp, 9 predicted proteins | sample DeeMarSWOR324_28_FD_80243 | JGI IMG/M metagenome (GOLD analysis project Ga0111186, IMG submission 80243) | Phycisphaerae bacterium SM23_30 | reverse complement strand
CTTCCGAAATATTTGACGTTTGAAGAGTTTAAAGAAAAGGGCTATTTTGTGGTTCCGCCAAAATCGCCTGATAAGGACAGTCCGGTTGCCTTTCGCTGGTATTATGAGGGTCGCGCCTGCGATACGCCTGATCGCTTGAATCCCAATCTGGGTACCGACAAGGCACATCTCCTGGGGACACCGAGCGGAAAGATTGAGTTCGTTTCCAGAAGTCTGACCGATTTCGATGCCAACGATAATGAACGGCCCCCATTGCCAAGATACATACCGTCCTGGGAAGGGCACGGCACGAAACTGGCCAAGCGCTATCCGCTGCAGTTAGTATCACCCCACCCAAAACATTCGTTTCATACACATCATGATAACAAGAGCCTCTGGATCGAACGGATTCCTCAGCACCGGATCCTTAAAGACGGCTATTACTGGTGGCCGATACGAATGAATCCATTGGATGCAAAAAAGCGAGACATTAACCACGGGGATATCGTCAAAGTCTATAATGACCGTGGCGCTGTGCTGGCCATTGCGTATGTAACGGAACGGTTACGCCCCGGGATTGTTCACTCCTATGAGGGCAGCGCCAAGTACGATCCACTGGAGCCTGGAACAGCCGGAAGTATCGACCGGGGCGGATGCATTAACCTTTTAACATCGGGTAGGCTTTTGTCCAAGAACGCTCCGGGCATGGCAAGCAATTCATGCCTCGTTGATATATGCAGATGGGAGAAATAAAAATGGCGCGCTATGGGATGCTCATAAACTGCGAGAAATGTATAGGATGCTACAATTGCGTTTTAAGCTGCCAGGATGAATTTTGTGGCAATGCATACGAAGGTTATGCTGCAGCAGCCCCAATCGAAGGCCATAATTGGATACGGGTAATCGATAAGGAAAGAGGCCGGTTTTCCAAGGTTAAGATGGCCTATATACCTAAAACCTGCATGCATTGCGAGAATGCCACATGTATCGAGGCAGGGCAGGATAATGCCGTATACAGGAGATCCGATGGTATCGTGATCATCGATCCGGAAAAAGCAGTTGGTCAAAGGCAAATTGTAACTGCCTGTCCGTACAGAGTCATTGAATGGAACGAAAAAGAACAGGTGCCCCAAAAATGCAACATGTGCGCACACTTGCTGGACAGGGGCGAAAAAGAGCCAAGGTGTGTCGAATCCTGCCCAACAGGCGCCCTGATATTTGGGGATTTAGACGATGAAGAGAGTGCGATATCACAAATTCTGAAACAAACTGCTTCAGAAAAGCTATGCCCGGAATTCAACCTGGAAGAAAAAGTCTCCTATACCGGCCTTCCAAAGCGTTTTATTTCGGGTACGGTTGTGTATAAAGACAAAAATGAGTGTGCAGAAGATCTTGAAATTGAGCTGCATAATAAGACCGAGACAAGAACAACAAAGACCAATGGGTTCGGTGACTTTGAGTTTGAAGGTTTAGAGGCGAGTAAATCCTTTTCCCTAAAAATCAGCAAACCAGGCTACAAAGAGAAAAGAATACGCTGTAATACCTCTGTAGATATCCATTTAGGCGATATATATTTACTACCGCACGTTTAGTCTGGTCTGAATCTGCAGAGAAAGTCTTGGACCAGCAGTTAACGTCTAAAGACGGCGTCATACCGGCCATTGAAGGAGTTGAAGATACAGGAAATAGAGATTAGAAAACAACCGGCACAAACCCAGTAGTGAAAATATCAAATAGATGAGGAGGAAAAATACTATGGTTATCGACATTAATATGCACTGGTTGCCGCCCGAACTTCTTCACGATAAAGATCTGATGGATCAATATCTCCATATCGTTCCGCGTGCGTATGATACCTACGCCTACCTGAGTAAAATCCCGGGGACCGATATCGATCAAATTATAATCGAAAAGCCCAGAGGATATGTCAATCTCAACATGGGCCCTGAAAGCATCGACCCCAAAGGCCGTATTGCGGCGATGGACGAAGGCGGAATCGACAAGGCCATCCTGCGGGTGCCTTGTTTCCAGGAATGGCTGCCTCTTGACATGTGCAAGCAAGTCAACGACGGCATGGCAGCCTATGCCAAAAAGTATCCTGGTCGGTTTCACACCCTGGGTGTTGTTCCGCCTTTGGGCGACAAGAGATCACTCGATGAGATGGATCGATGTATAAATGAGCTGGGATGCGTCGGCATGCAGGTGGCGGCCCATTACGGCAATCTTTATCTGGACCGCAATGAATTCCGCCCATTCTTCAAAAAAGTATCTGAATTGGATGTCCCGGTCTGCGTGCACCACACCGTCTTGCCGGTTCAATACGATGCGCTTCTCATTAATGACACCTTCCGCAGACAGTTTTCCAGATGCCAGGACCAGGCAATCGCTGTGGGCAGAGAAATATTCAGCGATCTTTTTGAAGAATTTCCGAATCTGAAACTGATACACAGCATGTTAGGCGGCGGATTTTTTGCATTAACGGATATCCTCGCGCCGAAGGTATCAAGAGAAAAGAAGAGGGAAGAGTTGGAACGCTTTGACCTTTCGGGTGCCGCAAAGGCGAGGGAACGTCTGTTCCGTAATATTTATTTCGGCATCACCATTTCATCGGCTTGGGGAGCCCCGCAGGTGGAGTGTGCCGTGAAGGTGATGGGCGCCGACCGGATCTTGTTCGGATGCTCCTATCCGTTGCGGGTTGAATGGGTCACCCATGGCGTTGAATTCGTGAAGAGCCTAAAAGATGTTTAATATCAGCTAACCTAGTGATGAGTTACCTTTAAATGTTTAAAGTTTGTGTCGATACTGGGGGAACATTCACCGATTGTGTCGTCCTGGATGACACAGGCCGTGAGAAGGAGTTCAAATCGCCCAGCACACCGGAAGATTTCTCCATCGGTGTTCTCAATGCGATCGGTGAAGCAGCGTCTGCACTGTCACTGCCCGTAGAACAGTTTCTGGATCAGACGGAACTCATCATGCACGGCACCACTGTTGCAACCAATGCACTTGTAACCAAGAATGTTGCCCGTACGGCGCTGATCGGCACCAAGGGTTTCAGGGATATCATTGAAATCAGACGCTCTCTGAAAATCGAAACCCGCTCCATGTACGAGGCCTTCATCCCCCCTTACCAACCTATTGTGCCGCGTTATTTAAGATTCGGGGTCGATGAAAAAACCAAGCGGACAGGGGAAATCGCAAAAGGAATCGATGAAGTGGAAATTCTCAAAATCGTTGATCGCCTGAAGGAGGAGAAAATTGAAGCGGTGGCCATATGCTTCATTAACGCCTATGCCAATCCGGAAAACGAGAGAACTGTTGCAGAGATTCTGGAAAAACATCTTGATGATGTATTTGTCACCTACTCAAGTGAGATACTTCCTAAAATAGGTGAATATGAACGAACATCCACATGCGTCATTAACGCCTGTTTGGGACCGGTTGTCCGAAAATACCTTACTAGTCTCGAATCGAAGCTGAAAACATCCGGGTTCCGCGGTCAGCTGTTAATCATGCAGTCCAATCAGTACGCTCAGTCTGTATCCGCGGTCATTCGAAAGCCGGCCTATCTGATGGGTTCGGGGCCTGCGTCGGCGCCTGCCGGTGCGGCCTATTTGGGCAAATTTATTGGAGAGAACAATATCATTACGGCCGATATGGGGGGAACAACCCTGGATTCCGGACTGCTCTCCAACGGCACGGTAAGTCTGAAATCGGGGATTTGGGTGGATGATGACCGGCTTGGAATCAAGGTGGTCGAAGTCAGCAGTATTACCGGTCTGTTATGGCCGTGGCGGGACTGAGCCAACGGTCACTGATGCGGCTGTTGTGCTGGGATATATCCCGGATGACAATTTCTGGGGCGGCAAGCTTAAGTTGGATAAAGAAGCTGCAAGGAAGGCCTTAAAGGGAATTGCGGATAAACTTAACATGAGTGTCGAGGAGGCAGCCCAAGCCGTTTTTACCACGGTAAGCTCAAGTATGGCCGACGGGATCACTGAGATTACGACCCGCAGAGGGTATGATGTCAGAGCGTTCAGTTTGTTGGCATGTGGCGGCGGCGGCCCGCTGTGCGCTGGGTTTATGAGCGATCTGTTGAATACCAAGAATGGCATTGTCCCTAAATTTGCCGCCTCATTCTGTGCCTGGAGCATGTTTTGCCTGGACATCGGCAGGGATTATCTGCGGACGTATATCAGCAATCTCGATGAGGCAGATCCAAAGAGTATCAATGGCCTGTATCAGGAAATGATCGATGAAGCCCTGGAGGAGTTTAAGGTTTTGAACGTTTCCAGGGAAGATCTGACCATTGTAAAATCAGCCGATATCAGATATGCCGGCCAATTTCATGAGCTCGAACTAAATTTTTCATCCGAAGAGATATCCAAAGATGATCTGGAAAGCTTGAAAAACGATTTCCATAAAAACCACGATGAACTTTTTACTTTCTCCTTGCCGAATGCGCAGATCGAACTGAGAAACCTCAGAATGATCGCCTCGATAAAATCAGATCCAATCGCTCTTCCGGAAATCGAGAAAACGGACCATACAAAAGAAGATCCGGTAAAACGAAGACGACAGTGTTTCTTTAAAGGGGAGTTCATGGATACGCCCATTTACGACGGAACCCGCTCACGTGCGGGCACCTGTATTCAAGGGCATGCCATTATTGAAGAACCAACGACCACCATCGTCATACCGCCGGGTTTTGTCTGCAACATCGATACATACGGAAATTACATTCTTAGCAGAGAGCCTTAACCATGAATAAAGTGGATCCGATTACCTTATCAACGACCTGGCATTTTATCCAGAGGGTTTGTCGCGAGATGCGGGAAACTGCCGAAAGAACGGCAACCAATGTCCTGGTTGTTACGCTTCATGACATGGCTTACGGGATTTGGGACGCCGACGGCCGTGCCATTGCCATTCCAGAAGGCTTTCCGCCTCGCCTGATATCAAGCGCTTTCCCCATCCGGTCAGCCAAAAAAAAATTTGAAGGCCGGATCTATCCCGGCGATGTTTTTCTGACGAATTCTCCCAGAGAGGGCGCTGTTCATTTGGCCGACTGGGTGTTTGTTCGGCCTATTTTTTATGACGATGAACTGGTGTTCTGGACATGCATGGGAACCCACGTGGCCGATTCGGGCGGCGCCCAACCCGGCTCCCACTTTTTGGCCATCGATCATGTTGCAGAGGGGCTCAACATCCCTTTGGTCAAAGTAATGGAAAGGGGGAAATGGAAAGAAGATATCGCTGAGCTTATCCTCGCAAATAATCGTTTGCCCCATATGATGAGGCATGAAATGTCCTCTCTTATGGGCAGTACGGCTGTCGCGGAGAAAAGAATGATCGAACTGTTGGATCGCTACGGTAAAGAAGCAGTCGATGCTAGTATCGAGGAGATGGTCGAGCGGAGCGAAGCGGCGGTCAGAAAAGAGATCGAAAAATGGGAAGAAGGCACGTGGTACGCCGAGGTGCAAATCGATGATGACGGTCGGACCATGGGGGTCCCTGTCACCATTCGCTGCAAACTCACCATTAAAGATGGAGAAGCGACCTTTGATTTCTCGGATACCGATAGAGAAACAAGTGGAAACATAAACGCCCATTACCACCAAACCTTAAGCAACACTATGTGCACCACGTTTTTGTTTCTTGACGCGCAACTTGCTGCGTACCACAATGAAGGCAGTATGCGGCCCATTCATGTTATCACCAGGAAAGGAACGCTCGTCGATTGCGGCCCCTACGCATTAACGGCAGGCTCACCTGCTGTTACCGGCGGCCGGACCATTGAAGCGGTGCTTTCGGTCTTATCGCAGGCCCTTCCTGAAAAGGCCATAGCGTCGTATGCGCGATTGGCAGCACCGATTCTGGTCGGACATGATGAGAGTATAGACGGTGTTTATGTATACAGTTCTTTCAGTTCGGTTGCCGGAGCAGGCGCTGTTTATGGATTTGACGGATACCAGTGCGCCTGCGACATGGGCACGCTCGGTGTGGTCGGCAAGTCCGATGCTGAAGACGAGATGGCACGGTTTCCCTGGGAAATATTGAGGTGTGAGTACCAGACCGATTCCCATGGGGCAGGAAAGTGGCGCGGCAGCCCGGGTATTGTTTGGGAAGGTGTCAATGAAGGCGGCGACTGCACCAATACCGGAGGCCCGATGAGCGGATTTTCCACCCAGGGACTTGGGGAGCACGGGGGGCAACCAACGCCGTTCAACAAGGTTTATGTTATTCATGATGGGGTAAAGACCCAAGTCAAAGATCCGCGGTTGCCCATACATTTTGAACACGGCGATCATTTTCTCATTGCTTCCGGCGGCGGTGCTGGGGTCGGTAACCCTGCCGAAAGAGATCCTCAAGACGTCTTAATGGATGTCAAAAACGAACTGGTATCGATTCACATGGCAAAAGATGTTTACAAGGTCATCATCGACCCGGAGAAAATGCAAATACTGGAAGACGAAACGTCCGTATTGAGAAATATGCAAAGATAGCCAGGTTTCCAATAATAAAATTAGGATCTTGACTGGAACAAGGTACTGAAATGTACTACAATTTCTAGTTGTGACAAGGAAAACAAGGATATAAGTCGTTCAAAGAAGACAGACCGAAGGATATTGCAAGAATTATTCACCAAAGAAACCAGGATGAGGCCAAAAAACTATTAAGGACCAGAAGCAACGACTTATATCAATATGCAATAAATGAGCACATTCCGCCACAGGCAAAAAGCTTTGCCGAGCAGGTCTCAGACCGTTATGAAGCAATGGGTCAAATATGAATTAGCAGTCAAGCGGCCCACGATATGGTGATCGTAAGATTGCATATTTGGCAAGGGGATATTCATATAAAATTCAAAATCAACCTATAGACCAAAGGAGGAACCATGAAAAGGACATTGACAATCGTCGCCGTCCTGCTTCTGGCAATGGCCATTGCAGCTCCAGCAATCGCCGAGCCAATCACCATTAACTACGTTACATTCGTGCCCCGGATGCACGGCATCGCCAAGGTCCTCAAGGCGGACCTTGATGAGATTGCAGAAAAATCCGGCGGAAGACTTGCATTCAACTACAGAGGCGGACCTGAAGCCATGAAGGTTCCTGCCCAGGCCATGGGGGTAAGAACAGGCGCTGTCGACATGGCCTGTACCTCCCCTGACTTCTATGGCAAGATGGTCAAAGGAATTGAAGCGCTGGACCTTTCGCGGATACCGGTCTTCAAGCACAGGGAAATCGGGCTGTATGATTATTTGAACACCAAATTCAACCCGGTGGGGATACAGTTCCTTATGATGGTTCCCAAAGAGCAGGGGACCATGTTTCATTTTTTCACAAAGAAACCGGTCAAGAAAGTCGCCGACTTTAAAGGGATGAGCCTTGCCGGCACGGGGATATTCGATGAGATAGGTCCGGCCCTGGGCATGGTACCGGTGGCCACGGAGATGGCCGAGCAGTACAGCGCTATGGAAAAGGGCATTATCGAAGTCTGCAGGGGCGGACTTGATTCCGTAATGGCGTTCAAGTTGTTTGAGGTGGCGAACTACATCGTAAAGCCCGGCTTCGGCTCAGCCCCGGCTTCGCTGTTCCTTAACCTTGAAAAATTCAACAGCATGCCCAAGGATCTTCAGGACTACCTGGTCGACAGCCTCTATACGATGGCGCCTGCCTCCGAAAGGAAGCACAACGCGATAATCGAAGGGGCGACAAAGGCGGCCCTGAAGAACGGTATGAAGATTATGGAATTGGAGGACAAAAACGAGTTCCTTAAGATCGTATACGATGCGCTCTATAGGAACGCGGCAAAGGACGACCCTGAAACCGCTAAGAAGATATACGAGCTGACACATTAATCAGCATGCAATTGGTTCCTATCTCATCCTGGTCGCAGGAGCGGTCCTGCGACCAGGGCACGCATCACCTTTCCTGCTATTCAATTGCGGATCAAGGAGAATATCATGAACCTCGGGGGAGTTCAGCAGCCGGCGGAGCGTAAAACGCTTTTCGATCGATGCCTTGGTTTTACATGTATCATGGCGATGGCTATGATCTTCTTAACCATGCTCTTCTTATGCGCCCATGTTTTTATGAGATATGTCTTTTCTAAGCCGCTGAACTGGACGATTGACGTATCCTCGATCTTTCTGCTGTTCATCACAATCTTAGCGGCTGCCTGGCTTCAAAAATCAGACGGGCATGTGGCCGTAGATCTTATTTTCTCTCATTTGAAGCCGAAATCGCAACTAAAGCTGCATATCTTTAATGCCATCATCTGTTCGATTACCTTTTTGATCGTGATCGTGTTCGGGATAAAGGAGACCATAACCGTCCATCGAATGGATCTGTATGCGGACATGCCCCTGGAGCCTCCCAAATGGATACTGATCGTTGTTATTCCCATCGGATTCCTCATGCTCCTGATCCAGTACCTGCGAAGGATACGGTTTCTTAAACAGCAATTGGATAGGGGTGATTAAAAAACGGGAGAACACCCGGCTTAAATTCAACCCATTCTCCCGGAGAGGTAGATACTGTGGATTGGCACCTTTTTCTTGTTGTTTTGTTCGGCAGCCTTCTTGGGTTGATGATGTTGGGAATTCCGGTAGCTTTTGCTTTTCTCATCATCGTTATCGTGGGGGCTCCTCTAACCTGGGGAATCGCACCGGGGATGACCCAGATCATGTTCAGCATTTCCGCAAACCTCATGAATTTCTCCTTTCTGCCCATTCCCCTGTTTATCCTCATGGGAGAAATCATATTCCACTCAAAGATCGCCCCGGCAATGATCGATGCCCTGGACAAATGGATCGGTCGTCTTCCCGGCCGCCTTTCCTTGATGTCGGTGGGTGCGGGCATGCTGTTTTCCACCCTTACCGGTACCAGCATTGCCAGTACAGCCATGCTGGGAGGAACGCTTATCCCGGAGATGGAAAACAGGGGCTACAAAAAACCGATGACCATCGGGCCGATCCTGGGAAGCGGCAGCCTGGCGCTGCTGATACCGCCCAGCGGCCTGGCAGTCCTTTTAGGCGCCATCGGCGAGATATCCATCGGAAGGATATTGATCGCGATCATCGTGCCGGGCGTGATTATGGCGTTGTTCTATGTCGCATATATCGTTATCCGGTGTATGATCCAGCCCTCATTGGCGCCTTCCTACCAGGTCGAGGCCACGCCGCTTTCGGAAAAATTATCTGCCACGGTTAGATATATTTTGCCTGTGGGTTTCATTATCTTTATGGTGATCGGCGTCATCTACGCGGGAATCGCCACGCCTACCGAGGCTGCCGCCACCGGGGCCTTGGGATGCTACCTGTTTGCCCTTGTCACGGGAAGACTCACCTGGGAGGTGGCAATAAAATCCCTTAATGGCACCGTCAGGGTTACGGTGATGCTTCTGATGATCGTGTCCACTTCGGACATTTTCAGCCAGATCATGTCATACAGTGGCGCTGTCAACGAACTGGTTGATTTTGTGCTCGCCGTACCCGCTCACCGGATGGTTATCCTGATCGGGATGCAGTTGATCCTGATGATGCTGGGCATGTTCATGAACTCCCAGGCCATCATGATGATTACCCTTCCCATATTTATGCCCGTTGTGGAAGTGCTGGAATTTGACACCATATGGTTTGCGGTCATATATCTACTCAATATGGAGATCGCGACCATGACGCCGCCATTCGGACTGGCCCTTTTTGTGATGAAGGGCGTTGCACCTAAGGATACCAATATGACCGACATATGGAGGGCGGCCGTCCCATTCTTGATGATGGATACTTTGATCATAGTGATCATTATGGTTTTCCCTGATACGGCCCTCTGGCTTGTCAGGTCTATGCGATAAACGCTAGGCGCTTGCTTTTCAAGCCGCTGTTCGATGAACAGGCGGTGCCTTCTGATTACGAAAGGATTTATCTAGTAAGCCTTACCACTACGAGGAGGGATGAAAAAATGGCAATGAACGAATATATCCATATGCCCACACTTGAAGAGTATAGCGAGAGGTTTAAAGATTTCTTTTATTTTAAGAGAGAAAACGGGATTCTCGAGGTCAAAATGCATACAAAGGGAGGCCCCGTTCACTGGAGCTACCAGATGCATCATGCCATCGCCGAATTGTGGACCGTTGTCGGTCACGACACGCAGAATGAAGTTTGTCGGTCACGACACGCAGAATGAAGTGCTTATATTCACCAGCACAGACCCCTACTGGATCAACAAATGGGATACCAGTTCTTTCAAAGAGGTAGAAGACTCAGCGGACAACGACCAACGTTACAACGTCCAGATCTACGACACCCTCAAAGTCGTGGAAAATTTCGTAAACGATATCGAAATACCGACAATTACAGCTATCAGCGGCAGGGGAATCCATTGGGAAATGGCCTTGATGAGCGACATAACCCTGTGCACCCCTGATTTCATCCTTAAGGACGACCACTTCGGCATGCATGGCGGACATGTGCCCGGAGACGGGATGACCATGTGCCTGCAAAAAGTGCTTGGCATCAAGCGTGGAAACTACATGGCGCTTACCTGTAAAGGCATAGACGCCAAAACCTGCCTGGAACTGGGAGTTGTCAACGAAATCGTGGAGAGAGAAAAGCTGCTCGAAAGAGCGTGGGAGCTGGCGCGCGATATCATGAAGAAGACCCGTTCATGCCGGCGTATGACGCATCATATCTGCGTGCGGCCATGGAGAGCAATGGTTGAGAGAGATTTGCGGGTCCATGTCATTTCGGAAATGTATTCATTCAATCTGTCTAAATCCGCCCATGATTTTGAGTACATTAAATATGATGATGATAAGTAGTTTTTAAGGTCGTTTAAAAGCCCATTCCGGCTGGATGTTGGCCCGGTGCTGGAAATAATTTAAGGATTGAGAAATGCTGAATCAAAATAAATTTATCGAAAACAAAAATATGGAATACAGTTCAGTACAAAAGGCGATCGGCATTCTCTTGTCTTTTATTCCCGATAATAAGGCCATCGGAACTCTGCAATTGAGCAAATCGCTGGGCCTGAACAAGTCAACCGTCAGCAGATTGGTTCACGTGCTTGTGCATTACGGACTCATCCAGCAGAACGAAGAAACCAAAAAGTATTCGTTGGGCAGAACCGCGGCCTTATTGGGAAAGGCGGTTGAGACATCGCAAATTGATCGATTGGCCCGATTTTCGCGTCCGCACATAGATGCTTTGAGTAGCGCTGTGGGCGAAAGCGTCTGTTTGGAAATGCTTTTATCCCGCCACACCAAACTTATCTATAGCGTGGTAGGTCCTCCGCCGATCAGTGTGAGTTTTCAAGATTCCCTTCCAATACATGCAGCTGCCGGGGCTAAGGCGATATTGGCATATTCGAGCAGTGAAGAAGTTGAGGGTTTGCTCAACGGCGAATTAAAAAAAATCACTGA
>Ga0111186_1227_pt1 | contig 11489 bp, 9 predicted proteins | sample DeeMarSWOR324_28_FD_80243 | JGI IMG/M metagenome (GOLD analysis project Ga0111186, IMG submission 80243) | Phycisphaerae bacterium SM23_30 | reverse complement strand
GAACAATTATGGGATCAACCTGGAAAATTACGGGGTGGCGCCGGATGTGTTTGTGGAGAATACGCCTGAGGATGAATTGAACGGCTATGACCGTGAGTTAAAGGCGGCTATTGATGAGGTATTGCGTATGCTCAAAGAAGCAACCGGCAAGTGATTACGAACGCAGGTAGCGTTATGAAATATTGTGGTAAATGTAACAGGAAAAAGGAGACAGGTATGAGCAAAAAGAGAATGTTGTTGGCATGGATTAGTTTAGTATTTTGCCTGACGGCCTATAGCGGCGTTCAGGCGCAGGTTCAACCGGCCCCCGAAGGACAAGACAAGTACTGGCGGGTTCCGGGGTACCGTCATGGGCCGAGTTTTTTCCCACGCAATTTTTTGGTGGAGACGACGCCTCTGGTGGAAGGGGAATGGGATTTTAAGCACTATCATACCAATACGGAAATGGTGTGGTGGTACAAGAAATGGGAAAAGGAGTACCCCGATCTGGTGGACGTTTATGTGGCGGCGCAGAGTTTTGGAGGTCTGGATATTTATCAAGTAACGTTGACGAATAAGAAGACGGGGCCGGCGACGGACAAGCCGGCGATGTTTCTGGACGGCAACCGTCACGCGGGAGAAGTAACGGCGGCGGAATCGCCTTTTTGGATGCTGCATCATATGCTGACCAACTACGGCAAGGACGCGGAGATTACGCGTTTGGTGGATAATTTTGCTTTTTATTTTCGCTGCAAAAACAATCCCGACGGCAGTATGTTATATCTGGAAACCGCTCAGACGCTGCGGAGCACGATACGGCCTTATGACAACGACCGTGACGGATTGCTGGATGAGGACCCGGCGGAAGATCTGGACGGCGACGGATTCATTCGTCAAATGCGGGTGAAGGTGCCGAAGGGTGAGGGTAATTATGTAATCGACGAGCGCGATTCCAAAGGGCGCCTGATGAAAAGGGCCCCGGAAGGAGAAGGCGATTACATTGTGGTGACCGAAGGAATAGACAACGACAAAGACGGCCGGGTCAATGAAGACGGTATTGGCGGCCTCGATTTACACCGGAATTATCCGGAGAACTGGCGGCCCATGGCAGAGATGACCGGCCGGGGATTTACCCAAGGCGGGGCGGGGGCGTTTCCGCTGTCGGAGCCGGAGACGCGAACCCTGGTAGTATTTCTGTTGGAGAATCCGCACATATCGATTATGAACACCCATGGACACGACGGTGCCGATGCATCTGCGGCCGCCCTCCACCTCGCCGAGCGAGGAACGGATGTTTCCGGAGGATCTGGCATTGTACAAGCACTTCGATGAAGAAGGTAAAAAGATCACCGGCTACGCCCGGGCGGGGGACGTTTATAATGATTACGGTAGAGGAAGTCCCCTGTTCGGACACAGTCCGGATTTTGGGTATTGGTACTATGGAGCAATCTGGTACGGGGACGAGTTGTGGAACGGGGGTCGTTATACGGAGGATTACGACGGCGACGGGACGTCGGATGAATGGGACCGTCTGCAATACCACGATAATGAGCTGGAGGTATGCCGATTCAAAGACTGGACGAAGATCTTTCATCCGGAATACGGCGAGGCGGAAGTGGGGGGCTGGAATCCGAAGTTCTGGAGTCAAAACCCCCCCCCGGAGCTGCTGGAGGAATGGGCGGAAAAAGAGGCCCGTTTCAATTTGATGCTGGCCGGCAGCCTGCCTCAGGTGGTCATCCATGAGCCGAAGATTTATGTGAGCGAAAATGAGTATTTGATTGAAGTTGAAGTCGAAAACCAGGGATTCCTGCCGACCGCCCTGAAACAGGCCCAGTTGGTTAAGATAGTGCGTCCCGATACGGTGATGCTGGAATTTCCGGAAGGGTTGCTTCCCAGAGGCATGGGCGGTTTCGGCCGCGGCATGGGCCGCGGCATAAGAGGCATGGGGACGGGCCGCGGTCGAGGTCGAGCTATAGAAGAGCAAGTCAGGCAAAGGGAAAGAGAACCGTCCAAAGTGGAAATCCTGGAACCGCAAAATCGGCAACCCTCAGTCACTATTGATCGGCTCGAAGGTTATGAGAAGAAGACAGTAACTTTCAAGGTGCGCCTGAATGAGATTGAAGGCACCGAAGCCACCCTCCGGTACCGCTCGACGCGCGGCGGCGTTATAACCAAGGAAATATTTATTGGTAACAAATAACGGTGAAATAAAAGCATTCTCCGGCAGCAGGATGAGAATGACCGCGGGTCAACTTATCCTGCTGCTGATTTTGCTGATGGGGCTAATTACAAGGCTTTACCAACTGGGCGAAGAGAGTCTGTGGCATGATGAAGGGGTATCGGTGAGGATTGCGCAAACGGAGAGCACCTTAGAGATACTGAACCCCGGTCAGCTGGATGATAATCCGCCTTTTTATTATTTGATCCTGCATGGGTGGGTGAAGGTTTTTGGGGCTTCAGAATTTTCGGTTCGATTTCCTTCTTTAATATTCAGCGTGGTTACCGTTTTTTTTCTTTATAAGCTGGCGTTTTTGCTGTACGAGGAAAAGACGGCGCTGGGGGCGGCGGGGCTTTTGTGTCTGTCGGGCTATCATGTTTATTACGCCCAGGAAGCCCGTGGTTATACATTGATGGCACTGGAGTCGGTTATCTCGATGTATTTTTTTGTTAAGTTAAATGCCAAAAGCAACCGGGCCAATGGGATCGGTTATGTAATATCCAGTACGCTGTTGCTTTACACGCATTCTTACAGTCTGTTTGTGATTCTGGGGCAAAATTTATATCTGAGCGGGCTGGCTATTTTTTCGCCGCTCAGCAGGCGCATAAGATGGAAGAACTGGCTTTTGCTGCAAGGGGGGTTGGTGATTTTGTTTGTTCCCTGGCTGAGAGTGTTGCTGGGGAAAATCATCCGCATTCAAACGACGGGATTGCTATGGGCGCCGTCGATACTGGATGTGCCCGGGGCGTTTAAGACATTTTCGGGGGATTCGGCCTGGATGGGGGTGTTTTTTATTCTGCTGGCCGGCGGCGCTTTAATATGGTTTAAACAGAACGGGGCCGGAAAGGGAGAGGCCGGGCAAATGAGATCGGGAAAAACAATTTATCGCCATATTGGTTTTTCTCATTTAGAGCAAGGGGGATTACTTTGGTGCTGGCTGGGGGTGCTGATAATTTTGCCCTATGTTATCTCGCTAGTTTCGACGCCAATTATGCAAAGCAGGTACCTGATCGCGGCATCACCGGCATTTTATATTCTGGTTTCGCGGGGTATTTTTAACCTTAACCGAAAGTTGTTGATTTTTTTGACGGCGGGGGTCGTTCTGGGATTTTATCCGGGGGAGATATATCGGAATTATAACCGGACGAACAAAGAAGCCTGGCGGGAAGCAGTAGGCAGGCTGGAAAATGAGGCGGAAGCGGGTGACGCGGTTCTTGTTAACGCAAATTATTGCCTGGGCAATATTTATAATTACTATGGGCGGAGAACGGATCTCGATAAAAATCCTTTTCCGAAGGAAGGTAAAGAAATTAGTGAAGAAAACATCCGCCATTTAACTGCTATTGCTGAGAAGTATGATCGTATCTGGCTAGTTTTGTCGCATGAGAGTAAAAATATTGATTTATTAACCGAGAGTTTGATCCGAACTCATCAACTCGCGGAACATTGGATATTTTATCGTATTAAAATTTATCTCTTTAAAAAGGTTCCTGCAAAATTCAAGTTAGGCATACTTGGAAAAGGAAAAATTGGTTTTTCATTTTTTCTTTTCAAACTGTAAGTTATTATACGCCAGGTTGTTACGGAATTATTTAAGGAAATCAGGAGACCGCTTTTCTTAAATAATACATGCCTAACTTTAATTTTGCAGGAGTCATTTTTGATTAAGATAAAGGAGGGCGTGAGAAGTGAGCGGACAGATAGAAGATACGGGAAGCGCCGGCCGGGCCATCATCACCTTTTCCCGGGGTTGGCAGACGCTGGTGGCCACGCGCAGCCTCGGGCGGCGGGGCGTGGAGGTTGTCACCGCAGATGAGTACGCCATGACGGCGGCTTCATTCTCGCGCTACAGCGTCGCCGAATTTCGCTATCCAAATCCCACCAAGGAAACTCAGGCGTTTCTTGAGGTGCTGGAAAAAGCGATCCTGGAATATAAACCTGAGGATGAGGCGACGCCGTACGTCTTGATGCCCATTCATAAGGAAACCTACCTTATCGCCCGCCATCGAGAACGCTTTGAACCGCACATCCGCGTTCCCGTCCCGCAGATCGAACATATCGAACAAGTACATAACAAAGGAACGCTCGCCGCTTATGCCATGGAGCGCCAACTGCCCATTCCTAAAACGTGGATTCCGAAAGATCCGGCGGATTTTGAGTCAATCGCTTCTCAGGTGGAGCTGCCCGCCTTTGTGAAATTGCGGGAAGCGGCTTCGGGCGTCGGCATTCGAAAAGTTAAAACGCGCGATGATTTGAAGTCCACTTTTGCAGAATTCGTGGGGCATTTTAAGCTCAAAGAAAGCGATTTCCCCATCATTCAACAGGCGGTTCCCGGAGACGATTACTGCGTGACCGCCCTTTTTGACCACGGCAAGATGGCGGCGTCCATGACGTACCGCGGGCTGCGGGCCTTCCCTGCCGAGCGCGGAGCGACGGTTATGCGCCAGACCGTGAAAGCGCCGGAAATGGAAAAAATCGCTGCCGAGCTTTTAGGCCCCCTTGGCTGGCACGGCGTGGCGGAACTGGATTTTCGCTGGGAAGGCACCCCCGAGGCGCAGCCGCAACTTATTGAAGTCAATCCCCGCTTTTTTGGCGGCCTCATACAATCGGTTGAATCAGGATGGGATTATCCATGGCTGCTCTTTGAGCTGGCGGCGCAAGGACATGGACATATCGATCCGGTAAAGGAAACCCGGACTGATATTCGAACCGAAACACCGGTTTTGGCCTTTCTGGCCACCCTGCAGGAGATCGCCGACAACGAGCGCGGCATGAAAGCCCTGGGTGATTCCTGGGAGCAGGCAAAAATGGAATTCCACAGCGGCTCGAAACGCCAGGGCATCCGGAAGCTCTTTCGAGGGATTAAAGAATGCTTTGACGTCAAGGCTCGATTCAACAAGGCCCGAGAACTCCTTGAGGATCACAAAGACAACATCTACGATGTGCTCTCGCGCGACGATCCCTTCGCCGCTCTGGGCGTCCTCTATCCTTTGGCGGTTTTTTTGCGGCACGGCAAAGTGAACCTCGAACTCATCACGGGAGAAGGCGGGCCCGGCGGCGCCGATGAATAAAGGGACCACCACAAATTCCGGCAAAGCAGCTCCACCTGCCAAACCCCGAAGGCGGTGGCGGCGGCGGCTCGGAATTGGGCTGGCTATTCTGATCGGCATCTACTTATTATTCCGTTGCATCTATCCCTTTTGGATACAATGGCGTCTTCCCCCGGACGCTCCCCGTATTGCCTTTTCGCTGGATAACACGCTCTTGGGCCAGCTCGGCATCACCGACGCCACCTACCAGCGGGTCATGGCCGAAGCCGGGGGACGCCTCATAACCCTGCGGCCCGATGCGGTTGGAGACCCGGTCAATTCGGAAGCGGTAAAGGCACTCCTTGAAGAAGAGGAGATCGATGGGGTGCTTCTTACCGGCGGAGGGGACGTGGATCCTGAACTTTACGGCGGTGATCCGGACAGCACCATGCTGGTTCATCGGGGGCGTGACGACTTCGAGATCGCCCTTATTCAGGCGGCACGGCAGCGGGGTCTGCCAATACTTGGCATCTGTCGCGGCTGCCAGATCATAAATGTCGCTCTGGGCGGCACCCTTCGAAACCTGCGCCTGGAAGAAGACATTAAGGACCTTCACCTGGTTTTAACGGGCCACACGGTTGATCTGGCCCCGGACAGTCGGCTCGCGGAGACCTTAGGCGTAACCCACCTGACGAAAGTTGTCAGCTTGCATGGAAATACCGTCGGTGAGCCTGCCCCGCAGGTGAGAGTCGCGGCCACGGGCCCCGGCGATGTGATCGAGGCTATCGAGGCGGACACCACCGGGGGCAGAGGATGGATTGTCGGTGTGCAATGGCATCCCGAATTGACGCTCGATCAAGAAATCCAACACCGGGTCTTCAAAGTGCTCGTGGACCGAGCGCGCCAAGCACAAAGACGTCGTTAATCAACCTATGCCGATAAACCCCCAGCACGCCATCATATTATGGGTATTGCTATAGCTTACGATCCAGACGCCGGTATTGGATGGCCTCAGCAATGTGATGTGTTTGGATGTTTTCTCTATCTTCAAGATCAGCGATAGTACGTGAAAGCTTGAGTACCTTATCATAGGCTCGGGCACTGAGGCCCAGTTCATAAACTGCCTGTTTGATAAGATTGCGGCCGGGGTCATCGATCTTGCAGAATTGGCGTACCTGGCGGCTGTTCATCCGCGAGTTGGTGCGAATGTCCAGATCGGCAAATCGTACGGTTTGACGCTGACGGGCCCGAATCACCTGCTGGCGCATCTGGGCGGAGTTGGTGCCGCTGCGATCATCGGCCAGTTCCCGGTAAGGTACTGAGGGAACATCAATATGAATATCGATGCGGTCCACCAAAGGCCCGGATATGCGGCTTAAATAACGTTCCACCTGGTTGGGGGTGCATTTGCATCTTCGTTTGGGATCGGTAAGATAACCGCAGGGACAAGGATTCATCGCCGCCACCAGCATTATGTTGGCCGGAAAGGTCAGGGTTCCCGCGGCCCGCGAGATGGTTACATAACCTTCTTCCAAAGGTTGGCGGATGGTTTCCAGGACGCTGCGGCTGAATTCGGGGAACTCATCCAAAAACAACAGGCCGTTATGGGCCAGAGACAATTCACCCGGTCGAGGGATGGTGCCGCCGCCTACCAACGAGGGTCCGCTGGCGGAATGGTGGGGGGCTCGAACGGGACGTTTGGCCAAAAGCGGTTCGCCTTTTTTCAAGGCGCCCATGGCGGAATGCACCCGGGTGGTCTCCAGCGATTCGTCCAGCGACAAAGGCGGGGTGATGGTGGGCAGCCGCTGGGTCAGCATGGTTTTGCCGGCGCCGGGCGGGCCGATCATCAGAATATTATGATTGCCGGCGGCGGCGACACACAAGGCGCGTTTGGCCGATTCCTGACCTTTGACATCCGAAAAATCGACATCATACTTTGAAGCGCGGGTAAAAACCGTCTCGATATCCACGCTGGTCGGCTCCAGAGGTAACTGGCCGGTAAGGAAGCCTACCGCTTCGGTCAGGGAAGCCACCGGGATGACCTCGACCTCCCGGACGACGGCGGCTTCGGCGGCATTGTCGGCCGGAACCAGCAGGGTCTTGAATTGTTCCTGACGGGCCATCATGGCTGCCGATAATGCCCCCTTGATAGTCCGTACGCGGCCGTCGAGGGCCAATTCTCCCAGAACGACGGCCTCATGGAGTATCTCGCTTTGGATAAGGCCCTGACCAAAAAGTATCCCCAGGGCGATGGGCAGATCAAAACTGGGTCCTTCTTTTTTTATGTCGGCAGGCGCCAGGTTGATCACACTGGCGGTGTGGGGATAGGTGTAGCCGCAATTGATGACGGCGCTTTTGACGCGGTCGATGCTTTCCTTGACGGCGGTATCGGGCAGCCCGACGATGGTGCTCTTCTCGAAACCTCCCCGGGCCACGTCCACTTCCACTTCGCAGGGGACGGCGTCTATACCTACTATAGCGGCACTATGGATTCGGGCTAACATAGCTTGACCTTTCGATAGAAAGAAAATATAAGACGGCTTCCAACCCTAAGGCCCGGACCCGTACTCTTCAAGCTGTATCAAATATAACATTTTATTATGCCGGCAACGGCGGGGCAAGGATTTCTTTTTGCTATTGACGGGCGTCTGAAAATAAAATAAAATGGAACGTAAGGAGTAGCTCATGCGCAGACATTTCATTTTGCTGTGGTTAATTTTATTTACTCTCCCCGCGGCGATTTATGCTCAGCAAAGCCTGGAGGAATGCACCGTGGGCGTCGCTGCCGGTAAAGCCGCTGTTGACGGTCGGCCCCTGTTATGGAAAAATCGCGACGCCGGCAGTAAGCACAACGAGGTGGTGTACTTCAAGGACGGGCGTTTCAAGTATCTGGCCCTGGCCGACGCCAATTCCCTAGACTCGGCCTGGGCCGGGACCAATGAAATCGGCTTTTGCATTATGAATTCCGCCTCCTCGGATTTACCCGGCAAAAACAAAAATGGGCTGCATAACGGCAGGTTTATGAAACGCGCTTTGCAGCAATGCGTCACGGCCGATGACTTTGAGAAACTCTTGAAAGAAACCAACATTACCGGCCGCACCACCAAAGCCAACTTCGGCGTCATTGATGCCTTCGGCGGCGCCGCTTTCTTTGAGACCGGTCATTATTCTTATACCCGTTTCGACGCTACTGATCCCCAGGCGGCCCCGCAGGGTTATATTGTCCGGGCCAATTTCGCTATGACCGGTGGCGGCGACACCGGACGAATTAGATATGATCGGGGTAATCAACTCTGGCAGGAGGCCATCGCTCAGGACCGACTTGACTACCGCTGGGTATTAAGAAAGGCCGCCCGCGACATGGCCGATCCCAACGGCATCTGTTACCCGATCCCGGTAACCGGCGCGATTAAAGACTATCCTCCCGGAACCATCTACAACCGGGATACGATCTGCCGCTCCTCCACGGTTTCGGTGGTGCTGTTTCAAGGCGTCAAAACAGATGAAAATCCATCCTTAACCACATTCTGGGTTATTCTTGGTGAGCCGATTTTTTCCATCGCTATCCCCTGCTGGGTCATCGCCGAATCGACGGCCCCCGAACTGGACGGCCCGGAACAAAGCCCTCTCTGCGCCGCCGCATTGGAGCTGAGAAACGCCAACTACATCGAGCGGGGCCAAAGAAGACGCTACATAAAAACAGAGAGATTAAACGACATCTGGGCCCTGATTTATCCCGTGGAAGATCGAATCTTCGACCAGACCGAGAAAATTCTTTACCAGTGGCGCCGCGATTATCCCTCTTCTGCCGAGGTGGCTCAATTCCATCAGGCGGTTACCCGCCGCGCCTGCCGCACCCTGCTGCGCGCCCGAGAAAAGCTGCGGATTCAAATTAAATAAGACTGCTTTTGGTTAGTCCCCTTTATCCCCCAACGCCAGGAGATTCACCCGGCTCAGCTTGACACCTTTGAGGCTGGTCAGTTTGTCGGATACCCGGGTAATATCTTTGACCTTGCCCTTCAGAACGACAATCTCCAGACAATTTTCGTGGTCCAGATGCACGTGCAAGGAGGAAACCGTCTGCAGTAAATTATGATGCTGCATCTCCAACATCTTTTTAGACAAACCCGCCGCATGATGGTCATATACCAGAAACACCCCCGCAATTGCTTTGGCGGTCGGTTTTTCCAGCTCCTGTTCGCAAAGGCATCGGCGGATCAGGTCCCGGATGGCCTCCGATCGGTTGGGATACCCCTGATCCGTAATGAGCATGTCGAAGCGGGATAACAGGTTTTTATCCAGCGATACCCCTATTCTCTCTAATTGACTCATTTTAATCTCCTCGTTCATTTACTCTTTTCACGGTAAAAAAATATATGTGAGAAGTACATTATTACCAACTATTTACGAAAATTACGCCAAAAAAAGTAAATTTTTTCTTGACTTATGGATTACATGTGTAATACTTAAAGTGTGGACTACAACCGTAATCCTTAAGGAAGCCCACCCGTGAAAAAGATACCAAAAATCAGTGAGTCGGAATGGCACATCATGCTGGTGCTCTGGGAGAAGGCCCCCCAAACGGCCCGTGAAGTTGTTAATTCCTTATCGGGAAAGACTTTATGGAAACCTAAAACCATACAAACCCTGCTCAATCGGCTGGTCCGTAAAAAAGCGATAGGTTTTGAAAAGAAAGGTAGGCAGTACCACTATTACCCGATGCTCAGCCAGGCCGAGTGTGTCAGGGCGGAAACAAGATCTTTCCTGAGACGTGTCTATGGCGGCGGGCTCGAACCTATGCTCGCCGCCTTTTTAGAGGATGAAAGACTCTCCCCCCAGGACCTCGAGGAGTTAAAGCGCCTGCTGGACGCCAAAACAAAGGAATAAAACATGGAAGCTTTCGCAGAGTATTTATCGTGGTTTTTTCGCTGGATGCTGCGTTCGTCGGGACAGGCCTGCGTGCTGATTTTACTGATTCTGGCGGTTCAGCTTTTGCTGCGGCGCAAGCTGTCGCCGCGCTGGCATTACTGTCTCTGGATGTTGCTGTTGGTGCGGCTGGCAGTACCTTGGTCGCCCGCCAGCCCTACGAGTATTTATAACATATTACCTTCCTGCCTTTCGTTTCAATCGTTTGCTATGGATGATCAGTCAATATCAGACCAGACAAGGCTTCTTAAATTAGATGGTTCGATCATCAAGACTTCGGGGCCCCTCGATACAAGCCCGGTCAATAATCAGGAGATACCGGCCGGGCCTGCCCACGAATTACGCCCCGCCGTGACAGAAATAGTATATCCGATCGCAGTAGCGAACCCGGAAATAACAAGTGCAGCTTTGAAGAATATCTCCACCCAAGACCATGTCCGACCAGATCAGCCGCATCGATTTGATATGGCCGGGTGGGTGATGGGGAAAATACCTTTGATCTGGCTGGTCGGGGCTTTGGGACTTCTATTGTATGTTTCAGTTTCAAACTTTCTGTTCTGGCGACGAATCAGCCGGCAGATACCTTTGAGCAACCCGGGCGTTCTCGATCTGCTGGAGCGGTGTAAAGAGCAGATGCGCGTTCATACGCATCTTCCGGTGGTCGTCAGTAAACAGGTGCAAAGCCCGGCGTTATTCGGTTTTGTGCGTCCTCGGCTGCTGCTGCCGCACGGCGCCATTGAAAATCTTTCAAGAGAGCAGTTACGTTACATTTTTCTGCACGAGCTGGCCCACCTGAAACGGTATGATATTTTGACCGGCTGGCTGATGATGTTGCTGCAGGTAATGCACTGGTTCAATCCGTTGATCTGGTGGGCTTTTCACCGGATACGCAGCGATCGAGAACTGGCCTGCGACAATCTGGTGTTGAGCTATATGCAAGTTACCGAATCAAAACAGTACGGTAGAACGATAGTCTATCTGCTGGAGCATTTTTTCCGCTTACAGAGGCTGCCAAGCATAGCGGGTATTCTGGAGAATAAAACTCTCTTGAAAAGGAGAATTATTATGATCACCCAGACTCAAAAAAACTCAAAATTACAGATTTTTCTGGCGGTGGGGATATTGGCCCTATTAGCAGGGATGACCTTGACTGATGCCCGGGCCCAGAATAGCGACCAGAACACTAAAAAAACCGCCCCGACGGTCAAATCCCCCCAGGCAGCGGCGGAACAGGCTGCCCCGGTAAAAACCCGGCAGAGCACGATTCCGCCGGCGACGGTCCAGAAGCCGACGCGGCCGGCAGCGGCAGATGATAAGAATCCCCCCAGCATCCTGGA
>Ga0111186_1123_pt1 | contig 11588 bp, 11 predicted proteins | sample DeeMarSWOR324_28_FD_80243 | JGI IMG/M metagenome (GOLD analysis project Ga0111186, IMG submission 80243) | Phycisphaerae bacterium SM23_30 | reverse complement strand
GAGGGGAGGATTTGAGCGAGGATCAACTTGAGCAGTTGCTGGGGACGGCTTACGTTGATATCCGGACGGGTTTTTCGGTGCGGCCTTCTTTCGGCAGTAAAATCGCGGGGGAAGAGGTGTCGGCGACGATTATGAGCGAGGGATTGAGGGGGGCGCTGGCGGGATTTAAGGGCTGGGATTTGCTGAAATTTCCGGAGAGTATGCCTTTGGTGCATTTTGCCGATGAATCCAGCCGACAGATGTTGATAGTGAGCCAGCTGGTGAGCAAACAAAAGATGGAAATTGATAAGATGCTGGAGGCGCGGCAGAGCTACTGGAAGAGACATCCGAACCAGGCGAAAATACAAGCAACGCAAACGGACACGATCAATAATCGTCTGACCGCTCAACTGAAGGTATCCTGGAAAAACTCCGTGGAGGGCGCCAATGAGTTTATTATCCAAGAGGGGCTGGTTCAACAGGAAAAGGATCGTTATTTTCTTTTGACGCTGGTCGGCAGCGGGGGAGAAGATAAAGAGAAGGCGGCCGAGGTTTTGATGAAATCGGTAGCGGCAAACTTTGTCTGTATGAGCAGGCAAGAGCAGAGGGCGCGCTGGGAACAGGCGCGGAAGCGCGGGGAGCTGCTGCTGGGGAGTCTGGATTTTCACGGGCTGCGCGAACTGATGCTGGATGAGAGCTGGTTTCGGATTTTAAGGGGTGGGGAGGACATCGGCTATATGCAGATCAGAGGCCAACTGGGGGGTGACGGTTACTTAATTCCGGTGACGCAGGCGACGCCGCTGACGCTGGAGATATATGAGCTGGAGATTACCGTCGATATTCAAAGTTATGTCAATAATCACGCGGATGCGGTGAAGCTGGCGCGGATGCTGGACTGCGGACAAGGATTGAGCAACGGCAAGGGGCTGGGGGGGGAACAGGCCCGGCGCAGAGACAACAACAATCTGATCCGGGTGAACTTTAATTCTACGCTGCTGGACTCGATGGCGACGGAATATTTTTTTTATGATTATCAAGGGGGCGAGGATTACCGGTACCGGGAATCGGGCGAATGGAACAGGGGGATATTAAAAGCGGTTCGCTTTGACGATCCGCAGGATCGCGGCGCGAGCACGGTGGAGACGCTGGAGGTTAACAATAAGCTCTATTTGCCGGGGGTGACGGGACATATGCTGGGGCTGATTTTACCGCCGGAGGCGGGTCTGGAATTTGTTTTTTTGCGTTACAGCAATCGCGCCCTGCGTCATTACGCGGTGCGGGTGGCGGGGCAGGAGGAGCTGGAGGTTGAGACGTCGGCGGCGGGGACGGGCCAGAGGTCAGGGGGGCGGCGCAAGGTTTCGACGTGGTATATAGTGGGTCAGGCGGGGGCGGGGGGACCGATCGTGGAGACGTGGGTGGATCAGGACGGTTATACGCTGCGGCAACGGGCCGAGGGGCTGGAGTTGCGGCGGAGCACGAAGGAAGATTTAAAGAAGCTCTGGCCGGGCAAGATAAGAGATGAATTTGAATATGAAAAATAAGAGATCAAAGTTACAAATCGAATTTTAAGAAGATAAGTTGGAAATTTTATTCGGATGAGGGAATTTTGACATTATTGGAGTTTATTTATGAAATTTCAGGTTGTCATAGATCGAGACGAAGACGGCGTATGGGTGGTGGAATGTCCGGCGATACCGGGCTGCGTCAGTCAAGGTACAAGTAAGAGCGAGGCGTTGGAGAACATCAAGCTGGCCATCAAAGAATGCCTGGAGGTTCGGGCGGAGAAAGGAATGCCCTTAACGGTAGAAACCTACCAGGTGGAGGTTGTTGCATAATGCCAGCCCTTCCGGTGTTAAGCGGGCGTGAAACGATGCACGTATTTGCGCAATTTGGCTGGGTTTCGGTTCGTCAGCGCGGCAGTCATATTATCATGGTGAAAGAAGGTCATATAGCCACCCTATCCATCCCCGATCATAAAGAAGTGGCTAAAGGGACCTTACACCGCTTGATCCGAGCGGCAGGATTAACTGTTTTTGAATTTATAAATGGTTATAATAAATGCAAATAGTAAGTGAATCTATGGTAAAATTAAAAGGTATTCCTTTGAACTTTTAATGCGATAGTATCGGTTTTAGCGGCAATTTATACCAAGAATAATTTTGAGGAGAGATTGATGGCGGAGGTTAAGACGGAGATATTGATTGTGGGGGCGGGGCCGTCGGGTCTGGCGGCGGGTTTGTATGCGGCGCGGGATCGTTACGAGACGGTCATTCTGGACAAGTTTGTGCCGGGGGGCCAGATTAACCTGACGGATCGGATCGAGAATTATCCGGCGATCGCCCGGATCAGCGGGCCGGCGATGGTGGAGGCGATGCAAAAGCAGGCGGAGAGTTTTGGGGCAAAGACCAAGATCAACAGCGAGGTAACGGGGCTTACGCGGCGCGAGGACGGTTTAATTGCGGTGCGGACCGATGAGGATATTTATCTGGCGAAGGTGGTGATTTTGGCGCCGGGGAGCGACTACCGTCATCTGGGGGTGCCGGGGGAAGAGAAGTTTCGGCAGGCGGGCAGCGGGGTGAGCTACTGCGGGACGTGCGACGCACCTTTTTTCAAGGATAAAGAGGTGGCGGCGGTCGGGGGGGGCAACGTGGCGGTGGAGGACGCCCTGCACCTGGCCAAGTACTGCAAGAAGGTGACGCTGGTGCACCGGCGGGACGAGTTTCGGGCGACGAAGGTTCTGGTGGAGGAGCTGCTGGAGGAGGCCAAGAAAGGCGTCATTGAAATACGCTACGACACGGTGGTTACCTCCATCAACGGACAGGACAGGGTGGAAGCGGCGACTTTGAAGAACGTCAAGACGGGAGCGACGGAAGAGCTCGCCTGCGAGGGGGTGTTTATATTTGTAGGGATGATACCCAATACGGGATTTTTGAAGGGGATCGTGGAGCTGGATGAGAACGGCTTTATCAAATGCGATCCGCAATACCTGCGGACGAGCATGCCGGGGGTGTTTGGGGCGGGCGACTGCCGCAAAGGGGCGGCGATGCAGTTGGCGACGGCGGTGGGCGACGGGGTGGCGGCGGCGATGTTTATGAAGGAATACCTGCGGGATCGGAGCTGGTGGGAAAAGGATCGGTGCGTGGAATCGATGAGTTTTGCGTGAGAAGATAGAAGATAGAAGATAGAAGATAGAAGATAGAAGATAGAAGATAGAAGATAGAAGATAGAAGATAGAAGATACAGGTTTTAAATTTTAATGACTTAATGTTGTCGAAATGAAGATAGGGTACTTTGATTGTTTTTCGGGGGCGGCGGGAGACATGATTGTGGGGGCGTGTCTGGACGCGGGGGCGTCGGCGGCCCAATTGCGGGAGGAGCTGGCCAAACTAGACCTGGGGGAGGTAGAGCTCAAGATCGAGAAGGTCAAGCGCCAAGGGATAGCGGCGACCTCATTTGTGCCGCGGATAATCCAAGAGCAGGATCATCAGCGCAATCTACCAGGTATAATCAAGATTATCGCAGGTTCGGATTTAAGCGGGTCGGTCAAAGGAAAGGCGATCAAGATATTTGAGAGGCTGGCGGACGCCGAAGCGAAAGTACACGGCGTCCGGGGGGAGGAGATTCATTTTCATGAAGTGGGGGCGGCCGATGCGATTATGGACATTGTGGGGGCGTGCGCAGGTCTGGAGTTGCTGGGGGTGGAAAAGGTCTATTGTTCCGAGCCGGCGGTAGGCGGAGGGACCGTTGACGGCGTTCACGGCACTTTGCCTATTCCGGCGCCGGCGACGGCGGAGCTTATTAAGGGGATAAAAATCAGATCGACGGAGGTGGAAGGGGAATTACTAACGCCCACGGGAGCGGCTATTTTAACGACTCTGGCATGTAGTTTCGGTCCTCTGCCAACGATGCGAATTGAGGGGGTCGGTTACGGGGCGGGCCAACGAGATATACCCGGCATACCCAACGTGCTGCGGGTGATTATCGGTTCGGAGGAGCAGGTCGGGTATGAAGGCGTGGATTTTAACGAGGTATGCGTACTGGAGACCAATATCGACGACGCCAGCGGAGAGTTGATCGGACACGTTACGGATAAGCTGCTGGAGGCGGGGGCACTGGACGTATATTGCACGGCGATATCCATGAAGAAAAACCGGCCCGGCACGCAAATCAGCGTTATATGCCGATTAACGGAGGCGGCGCGTCTGGAGGGCATACTATATCAGGAAAGCACGACGTTCGGGATACGGCGTCATATCTGCCAGCGGAGCATGTTGGCGCGGGAGCATGTAACCGTGGAAACGGCGTTCGGAGCGATAAGGATTAAGGTGGGTTATTTCAATCATCAGCCGACGACCTGGTCGGTGGAGTTCGGCGACTGTCAGCGGGCGGCCGAGAAACACCAAGTGCCCATCAAAGAGGTGATCGCGGCGGCAACGGCAGGATATAAGATGGGTGAATGAGTGAATGAGTGGATGAGTTTTAATAAAATTAGCTGGAAAAGGGAGAATAATGATCTAATAATGTAGAGTTTCAGGACAAGGATATTCGATTGATTAGTTATTTCTTACTAATTTTGGCTCAGGAAAACGGGGAAGCTACGGTCTGGGATGATATGCGGCCGTTTCTGTACGTGGCGGCGGTGGTACTGGCGGCATTATTGTTGATGAGATGGACGCAACGGCGCGTGATTCAGAGTCAACAAAAAAAACGTCCGTCCGTCAGGCAACTGGCCAATCAAACGAAAGCGGGTTCGGACATCTATGGTCAGATCGGCGAATTGATGGGACAGTTGGCGGATATGTCCCGTCAGATTAACGGACAAATCGACACGCGGATCAAGAAACTGGAGATTCTGCTGCGGGACGCCGACCAAGCGGCGGCTAAACTGGAAAAACTAACGGGCAAGGACGTCACAGATCAGAAAAGCACGCCGACATCATCTTCAGGTAACGGGGCAGCAGCTATCAGAAAGATATCTGAGGATTTTCGACAACAACAGGCAGCCTCATCGGAAGCGACAGGGCCCGCGAGGGGGGAAATCGAGGGCCCCAGGTCGAGCGGCGAGGCCGGCGGGTCTCCAGCATCAGCGCAAAAAAATAGTAGAATTTCAATAGAAAACCAACAAATTTTAGCGATGGATCAACAAGGCATGTCAGCGGTGGAGATAGCACAAGAATTGAACAGGCCCATCGGTGAGATTGAATTAATTTTGGCATTAAAAGGGAAAAAATCCTCCTTCGACCATAACGACACCTAAGATATTGATTGACAATATTTTAAAATAAAGGGGTTCTTTTTGGGGGGCGTTTAAACATAGGGCCCGGAGAGAGGGATTTTGTTTTAATTCTTTTATTGACAGTTATTTACATTTATTATCTCAATTTTAATTGAAAATGGAGACAGATTGACAGCCAAGCTATCAACAGTTATAATTTTAGCTGAGGTCAGGAAAGTGAAACCCGTATGGGTTCTGACGGATAATACGGCTGGGTTCCAGAGAGTTTCGACTCTGTGGGACCGAATTTCTTGGCCGTGGCGCACTTCCGGAGCGGCAAGGTACTGTTCCGGAAGTTTTTTTGCGCCATTTTTCCTATTACGCGCATGAAATGATTTAATTGATGGAATATTGTCAAAAAAACTTGGAAAAAACTGCCCAACGGGGTGAATTTACCGGTCAAATCGCCGACCAACGGAGCTTGGGCAGCGACCACAAGTTGATGATAATTGGACTGACCGGTAGAGGCGCCGAGATTTTCAGGCAGGCGAAAGCAGGTCAGTTTGTTCAGATTAGCTGTGGAAATATAACAGACGGGTCAGGGATAAATAAATCAGGACCGACGTTACTGCGTCGGCCGTTCAGCATGGCGGGCGTGAGGAGGGAGTTTTACAGGGGGGGGATTGGGGCAAAAAGAGAAGATGAGATTCTTGGCGGCGTTCAGAATGACAAAGGTGTCGATCAGAATGATAAAAGCGGCGCTCAGAATAACGAAGGCGGCGATGAAATCATTTACGTGGAGATTATATACCGGTTGGTGGGGCCGGGGACTAACTGGATGGCGGGGCGAGGCATCGGAGAGGAAATCAATCTTTTAGGGCCATTAGGCAACGGCTTTACCCCCCCCGATGATCGGAAAAGTAAGATTATACTGGCAGGCGGAGGAGTGGGGCTACCGCCGTTATATTTTTGGGCCGACCAGTTGGTTGAGGCGGGGTATGAAAACGTGGTGGGATTCGCCGGGGCGCAGGGTAAAGACTTATTTGCCGGCGAACTAAACAAGGATGATTATGATGCATCCGAACCTCTGCAATCACAAATGGTTATAAAACAATGGGCCCGCAGCGGCACCTGCTGCATAGCGGCAACGGAGGACGGCAGTTTCGGTTTTACCGGCAGCGTGGTGGAGGCGCTGGAGAGATTTATCGACGCGCACGGCGATGGGCCAGAGACGTATTTATATGCCTGCGGGCCCTATGGGATGCTGAAGGCCGCGGCAGAGGCGGCGCAACGGAGAAAAATGGTCTGTCAGGTGTGTATGGAGGCATATATGGCGTGCGGGATAGGGGTATGTCAGTCGTGTGCAGTTTTGGTGCGGGAAAAACCTTCGCCGGCAAGCCCTCACAAGGGTGGGCAGGGCACCCAGTACAAGCTGGTGTGCAGCAATGGGCCGGTATTCGACGCGGAAGAGGTTGTGTGGGAACTCGTTAAAACGAGGCGTTAATGAATGTTATGGACCGGACATTTGAACCTGATCTGACGGTAGATTTAGGATCGGTGCGGTTGTCGAATCCGGTGATGACGGCTTCGGGGACCTGCGGGTACGCGTTTGAGCTGGGCGATTTTGTTGATCTGAATCGTTTGGGGGGTTTCATCACCAAGAGTATTACCCTGGAAGAGCGGGCCGGCAACATTCCCCCGCGGACGGTGGAGACGACGGGGGGTCTGCTGAATTCGATCGGCCTGGCCAATGTGGGTTTGGAGAGGTTTATCCAGGAAAAAGTACCGCTTTTGGAGAAGATGACGATACCGGTATTCGTCAACGTGGCGGGCAAGACGATTGAGGAATACGAAGAGGTTTGCCGGCGATTGAGCGAGATAGCGGTCATCAGGGGCCTGGAGCTGAACGTCAGTTGTCCCAATGTAAAAGAGGGCGGGATATCGTTCGGGATCAATGCGTCGGCGACGGGTCGGCTGGTGGGAGCGGTGCGGAAGGCGTGTCCGGAGACGCTGCTGATCGTCAAATTAACCCCCAATGTAACGGATATTACGGCGCCGGCCCGGGCGGCGGTGGAGGCGGGGGCGGACGTTTTGAGCCTGGTCAACACGTTTACAGGGATGGCCATCGACATTGAAACCGGTAAAGCGGTTCTGGGCAATGGTACGGGGGGATTGAGCGGCCCGGCGATCAAGCCGCTGGCGTTGTACCAGGTGCAAAGGGCATACCAGGAGGTTGCCAGTCCAGAAGGGATACCGATTATCGGTGTGGGGGGGATCGTTTGTGCCGAGGACGCAATAGAATTTATTATCGCGGGGGCGGCGGCGGCGGCGGTGGGGACGGCGGGGATGATTAATCCAAGCTGTCTGGTAAAGATCGTCGAGGGAATCCGGCAATATCTGAAACGGCAGGAGATAAAAACCATCAAGGAATTGGTAGGGACATTGGAATAATAAGCTATTTGGCGAGGACATGCCTATGCAGGGCAAAAGGCACGCCGCCCAACAAGCCGCTTTCACAGGGTGTCGGGGGGTCTAAGAATCCACCCTAGAGCCGATCGTGCCCACCGAACAGCAATCGGAGAATTCAAGACTTGACTTGCGGCGGCCAGCACGCTTTAACATTATATCCGTTATGATGAATGAGCGATTAAAGATATTGCGGGATTATTTCCCGACGGCGATTTTTACGGGTAATAAGCTGGTGTTTATCAGCGAAGATTCGCGGGTGGAGCTGACCGAACACCGCCGGGATAATTTCGCCGAAGACCAGACCGTGCCGATCATCAGGGTGCGTCTTTGCGGCAAGAGGCCGGACGGGGAATTTGAGCCGGGCCATTATGAAGATTTTGAACTTTTGGATATTTCCGATCTGGCGGGCGAGATCGAGAAATTTGTGCAGTTTGCGGTGGGGAAGAATCTGAAAGAATGACATTTTATACCAGATTAAAATGACCCTTGGCGCGCTGCGTCCGAGGCTGCCGTCCGTCAGACTAAAAGGTCCATCGGCGAGCTACGCTTGAGGGGGCCGCCGGTCGTGCTTGAGGACAGAGCACCACTCGGGCTGCGCCAGAAAGGCGCCACCGGTCGGTCGTCAGTTTGCCAGCAGGAGTTTCTTGACAAGAGAGGCGGGAGGCGTTAGTTTGGGGCGGTTTTGGGCGATAATGAGATTTTTAACCGAAGTTTGTTTTAATTTTGGGAAGAGGCGACAGGAAGCGTTCTATGCGAGTATTATCCGGGACCCAACCATCAGGCAAGTTACATATCGGCAATTATTTCGGGGCGATGCGGCAGTACGTGCAGTTACAAGAGCAAGGACATGAATGTTTGTATTTCATTGCCAACTACCACGCCCTGACCAGCGTAAACGATCGAGCAGAACTGAAGGAATTGACCACGGAGGTGGCGCGGGGTTATCTGGCGGTGGGGATCGATCCGTCGCGGTCGATATTTTTCCGGCAGTCGGACGTGCCGGAGGTGTGCGAGCTGGCGTGGATACTGTCCTGCGTGACGCCGATGGGTCTTTTGCAGCGGTGCGTGAGCTATAAGGAGAAGATAGAACAGGGACTTTTACCGAACCACGGGTTGTTTGGCTATCCGGTGCTGCAGGCGGCGGATATTCTGATCTACCACAGTCATCTGGTGCCGGTGGGTCAGGATCAAAAACAACACCTGGAGGTGACGCGCGACATTGCCAAAAGATTCAATAATGAATATGGAGCTGTTTTGACGATACCGGAGGCGTATATCCTGAAAGAAAGTGCGGTGGTGCCGGGTCTGGACGGACAGAAGATGAGCAAGAGCTACGACAACACGCTGGAGCTGTTCGAGGCGCCCGAGACGACGCGGAAGCAGATCATGCGGATCGTGACGGATTCGACGCCGGTGGCCGATCCGAAAGATCCCGAGAAATGCACGGTGTTTGCCTTGTTGAGTCTGGTGGCCTCCGAAGAAGAGACGGAACAATGGCGGCGGCGTTACCGGGAAGGGGGGATGGGCTACGGGGAGGCGAAAGCGCGGCTGGCGGAGCTGATGGAAGAGCTTCTGGAGCCTTTTCGGCGGCGATATAATGAACTGGTCAAGGACCCGGATTACGTGGAGGACGTGCTGCGCGAGGGAGGGTTGAAGGCGCGTCAGATAGCACAAGGCCTGATGGAAGAGGTTCGCTCGGCGACGGGGATAGTGACGGCGCGGGAATAGATAGAACGATTTTGCAAAAGGGGTTGAAAACTCTCCGGATAAACCGGGGGGACAGATAAATTGTTATTAATCTCGGAACTGGAATGGCGGAATATCGGGTAAAACTGAACATCTATAACGGTCCGATGGATCTTTTATTGTATCTGATCCGCCGCAACGAGGTGGATATTTATGATATTCCTATCGCCCAGATCACGGAACAGTATCTGCAGTACGTGGAATTAATCAAACAAATCGATCTGGATCTGGCGGGGGAATTTCTGGTTATGGCGGCGACGCTGATGGAGATCAAATCGGCCCTGCTGCTGCCCCGCGAAGAGGCGGAAGCCGGCGAAGAGGAGCTGGGGGATCCGCGTCTGGAGCTGGTGCGGCAATTACTGGAATATAAGAGATTCAAGGATCTGGCGGGGGAGCTGGGCGAGTTTGCGGCGGAGCAGGCGCTGCGTTTTGGTCGGGGGGAGTCGGATCTGGCCCGGGTGCGTCAGGAGAAGCGCGAAGAACAAGAACTGGACCTGGAGTCGGTGCAGATCTGGGACCTGTTCGAGGTCTTTAACCGTTTGATGCAGGCCACGCTGGCGGGAAAACGCCAACATGAGGTGATAGAAGACGATACCCCGATCGATCTTTACGAAGCGGACATTCTGGATCGTGCTCAACAGGAACAGCCGTTAACATTTGAGGAGGTTTTTACGGGCCGCACCAGCCGCATCGAGATGGTGGGTTTATTTTTGGCGCTGCTGGAATTGATACGGCTGAAACTGGTGCGGATCGAACAGGAGCGTGATTTCGGTCCGGTTTATATATTTGCCCTGACCGACAAGCCGGCGGAACTGGCGGTGGCCCAGGCGGTATCGGCAGATATTGATCGTCTGCCCGGCGCGGTGCGGAAGCATAAAGCACAAGAACCGCCCGGTAATTAAAGCACCTCCGGGGCTGCGCCGGTAAGGCGCCACCCCATCGGGAGTTAAATATTTTGTTGTTTGATATTGTTATTTGACAGATGTAAAGAGGCCCGTTAGAATTATTCGGGATATATTTTAGAGACTAAAGTTTAACAAAATTGAGGTTAGGCATACCTGGAAAAGAAAAAATATTTTTTTCTTTTTCAACAGTAAGTTATTGCCCGGCAACAAGTTAAGAAATTATTTAAGAAAATCTCAAAAAGGATTTTCTTCAATAATATATGCCTAACCACCATTTTGCTAAAGTCCAGTTAGGGACGGAAGTTTTGTTAGAGCCAAACCGCCGCAGACAGGCGGCGCGGAAAGGAGCAGGCGATCATGGCCGATAGCGTAGTGGAATTGACCGACGACAATTTTGAAACCGAAGTAACCCAAAGCAGCCAACCGGTTTTAGTGGATTTCTGGGCGGAGTGGTGCGGTCCCTGTCGCATGATGGCGCCGATCATCGAAGAGTTGGCGGAAGAATACGTCGGCAAAGCCAAGATCGGCAACGTCGATACCGATAAGAATCGGGACACGGCGGTCAAGTTCGGCATCAGCGCCATACCCACCACCATACTCTTTCACAACGGCGAGGCGACGAAGAAATTTGTGGGCCTGACCAGCAAGAGGGATTTAAAAGCCGCTCTTGACGAGATCACCTGAGAACAGCCGGTATTGAGCAGGGCAGGTTGACTTTTTCGCCGCAGAATGGATTTACCAGGCAAGAGATGGTGAATAAGGTCACTCAAGCACCGGCAGGATATGCAGAATTAGAAGTTAAATAAGAGGGTGGTGATATTCGGTTCCGGTTGTTCAGGCACAGGGGAGGGTATAATATAGTTTATAATCTCAGGATCTATAATATAACCGGCCAGAGCTATAAGGATTAAAACCGCCAGGATGACAAGCAGCCCCAGAAGGATTTGCGCCCATCTCTTTTCTTTTAAGATGCCGATACCGGCAATCAATCCCACCAAGCTATAGCCCCCCAGCAAGGACGCGACAATGATCCCGTAAGTAAACAATCGGGGATGGTTTAAGTCCAACACGTCCGGCAGATAGGGGAGGTCTGCTTTAAATTCAGGCTTTAGCTTTATCAAGAACGTGATGCCGATCATCGCCAGGGCCATTAATAATCCCAAAACACTGCAGAGGATGCCGAGATAGCCCGCCGTAGAAGCGAGAGAGCTACGGGGCAGATCGGGGATAATATAGGGGAGTGATTCTCGGCTAGGAATTGGTCTGGAGGTGAT